>JAABUW010006398.1_pt1 | contig 14774 bp, 8 predicted proteins | sample 5560081 | NCBI WGS metagenome assembly JAABUW01 (sample SAMN10711882, study PRJNA513363) | rock metagenome | isolation source: Antarctica rocks | place: Antarctica: Victoria Land, Knobhead sud
TACGCTATCATGGCCCTACGCACGTTCATTCCTCTGAAGGTAATACTTCTGCATCCAACCACTCAGCAGCACCTGCGTTGCCTAGAAAGGCTCACGCATCAACGCCACAAGAAGAATTCAGACAAAAACCACACGAAAGTGCATTAGAAGCCGGCTATCGCTTAGGGTTGTTAAGACGTAATTTTTTAACAAGCTCTGGGCCATACTATGTCGGCTGGGATAGTTCAATACCGGCTGGCGCTTCTATAGCAAATGCTCCCATCGAAGCCCCGACCGGAAAAGAGACCCGCGGTCCAAACGTGGCTCCATCGTATGACCAGTCTCCAGAAGCTTTCACTGGTACTGATCATCCTTTCGCACCCAGATTTCCGCCATTGCCAAGTATGGAGCCATTGCAACCTGCGCAAAGCGCCCTTCATGCGTCCATGATTCCTGCGTCGAACGCCGACCACCGCCTCCAACAAGAATCCGCAAGCCTTGTCACGGGTTTGGCATCGTCGACAGGTCCGCCACCAACCACAGCGCCGATTTATGAAAATCCTTCTCAAGGAGTTCCTGGTCAAATGTTGTTGCCCGGAGATATATCGCCAAGTACATGTTGTCCATTTCCGAGCGAGTCATCCGGCAATTTCTTCAATCGAATGACTGGCCGCGATGCTGGCGCCGCCCAATTCGAAGCATCCTTGGGAAACACCGATGGGCTCAGACGTAGCGCGACAGTAGCGGGTCTGAACAATAGGTACACCACTAGCAGCCGTCGCCCGTACTCAATCAACTACGACGGTAACGGTAGGATGCCCTGGACCGATTTCTTAAGCTCGCGTCCTTCCCGTGCTCCGCCATCTCCACCTGCCAGCGATCGTGCTACGACAGCATCATCCAATAGAATGAGGGATCTCTCACCATGTCTTTCTATGCCAGGCTCATTCCCATCAGCCAAGACTAATACTGAGGAGCGCGCTACCGATTCATTGCTCCTCAAGGCCCGGAACTGTGCGAAGCATCTGCAAGACCTTGGGTTTGGCGATGTGGTGGATGGAGGGCCGGAGAGACTGATGGTGTATGCCCAGGCTGCTGAGGGGGATCTTGTCAACGCCATCGATATGATTGACGAGGAGCAGAAGGTGTATAAGGAGCACAGGTATCATTGAGCAGACGAAGAGGAGGTGATTGTGCGAGAGCGTCTGGATCAGGTACGCAATGCGGAAGCATTGCTATTGAGCTCGCTCATTGGAACGCACTCGGTCTCGCGCCATCAGGAGCACAGAGATGGAGATTTCCGCAGAATGTAGATTGCCATCACAAAATCAGGTCTCACGGCTTTTCCATTGTATATTTGCAGTGTTGGCGATTTTCAAGTCTCAGCAGGTGACAAACAATTTACAATTTCATATCATTCACAGTGGTAGCTTTTGCGCCAAAGGCTTCGCTAACAAGATGATTGCAATCGCCATCGCCATCGCCATCACTGGTCAGAGTCAACCACCGGCACCAACTACCAATGCTCCGTTTTTCAGACCTCATGAACATGAACACGTATCTGCTACTCCGCATGCGTGCATCTACTGCCGCACCCTTATCGTCTTGAACTTCCTTCGAAGAGACCGATTCAAGAAGCGAGATACATCTGGACAACGCTCGCTCTCTTTTCTCACTCCGACGACCAAACACCGTGATATATTATACATTCTAATGTCGTTACTTGTCGATCGATTGGAGTCTAGCTTGCAGACAACGAAAAGTCTTATTATCGATGCAGTAATGCAGTATCGGCAACGATTACTTCCCGTTCAGTATTCAAGGGGGCTTTCACTTTCTTTTCGTATGTTTTCCGAAGGCTGTAACAAGAAAACCATTCCACACACCCCCCTTTTCGGTAATCCCACCCCCCCCCCCTCCCTCCTTGGGGATGCTACCTGTTCTTTTGGTGTTAAACCATGTATCTTCTTGTTGTTTTCCCAGTCTATCAACCTGATACAAGACAGTGGAATTCGAGGTCGTTTCAAACATGCAATAGGAAAGGAAGGAAGCAAGAGAAACCGCCCGCGTTTGAGCCAAAAAAACGGCCGTTTCCCAGGCGGTATCACGTGTGTTCTGGAGGAGCAATCACGGCTCTTACTGAATGCGAATTGGAGCTCCAGTCCAACGTTCCATATGGAGATCAGAGGTCAGGAAAACAACAGGGAGATACCTATTTTACCACCAGAAACCAGGCGTCTTCTCCGGGGGGCCCGGGTGTCGTTACCGAAAAGGGCGCCGTGGAGACTGGTTTCCTATGATGAATGCATGTACGCAACCCTGATCAACATTTCAGAGTCAGCTGAAAAAGGAACAAGCAAACCCCTAAACCCCATAGATCCAAGCCCCAACCACCTTGCCCCCCAAATTCCCTCCCGTGCCATACGGCTCCGTGCTCAGATCCGGCACGCTGGCACGCTGGCACTCAGCTTCTGGCCTCCAGCATCCCCGTACGCCAGCGCATAGATCCACGCCGTCGCGCCGCCGTACACGCCCACGCTCTGCGCCACGTTGGCCTCCGCCCCGCTGAAGTTCACCCCGCCGGGACCTATGCAGAAGACGTCGCCGCGGTACTGGGGCTTCGTGAAGAAGCAGGCGGCTGGCCGTTCTGCCACCGTAGCAGGTATCGAGATCGAGAAGATCCCGGCGGCTGAGCGGTCCTGGTTGGGTTTGCTGACGGTGTGGCTGAAGGATGTGTCGGCGGGGGTTTGGGTGGTTGTGAAGATCGTGTCGTCGGCGCGGGGGGCCATGGCGCCTCGTTGGGGGATGTAGCCTGTGAGCGTGAGGGAGGCGCCGGTGATGCTGTAGCCGAAGATGCCGCTGGGCTGGTCGTAGGTCCCGTTGGGGAAGCAGAAGGTGGAACTGGGGCTGGATAGGCAGACGCTGTTCGAGGTGTCGAAGGCGACTGCGAAGGATTTGGTAGGGGGAGGGGCGATGTAGGCACCTGCTTGGCCGACTGTTGATTCGTTGGCGGGCGAGATGAAGGGGGTGCTCTGGTTGGCGGAGCCGGTGGCGGGGAGTGTGGGAGAGTTGAGCCCGAGGACGAGGCTGTTGAGTTGCAGGCGATGGAGACAGGGAGACCGGTGATGGTGAGGTTGTAGAATGGGAATGATTGCGCGTTGCTGGCTGCGTCAACTAGTTTGCAGTCACCGCCTGGAGCTGGGACGATCCGGTCAAAAACACTGGATGCTGTTTCGTTGGTCACTGGCAGAGTAAAATCCCTGCTGATGCTGAACTGAGGATGATTGCACCATTTGGGATTATCTCCATCCCAGCCAGCAGCGGCGCTGTGACCAATAAGAACCCATTTGCCATTGTGGCAATCGAAGACAGCCAGTGCTCCGACAGTGCCATTGAACTGAAAAGCAGTCGCCATGTCTGGAATAATCATTGGATATCCTTTGTTGAAGTGAATGAGGAAAGCTATGGCATCGAAATAGTTCCAGTCGAATACAGCGGAAAGTGTTCCAGGCCCATACAAAGATTGACAGGACGGATTTTGTTTCTGACACTGTTCATTCCCCGTTTGCAGAGCATCGCTAAACATTTTGTACTGAATGATATGAGTGATGTTGTCCACCTCAGGCATAATTTTCGCTGGCTTGAACAAGCCAGGAAGAATCGCGAAAAGGGCAATTACGAGTCCGCCGACCAGCCATCCTATGGGACCTCCAACAGCAGCAGTGGCGAAGACCCCCAGTGCGAGTCCCGCAGCCCCGAAACCACCCCCGATCCAATTCCCGTCTACGAAATCGAGAATGACGAATGCGGCACATAATGCCACACCAGCTGCTCCTGCGGCGGAAGCAGCCTCCTTGCCGACGAGAGTCAGAGTAGACAGGACATTATTAACACGCATCATAGCCAACTCAGTAGTACCTGTGTCTTCCAGCGATGTACTGGCGGATGAGCATCGCTGCTGGAGACGACTCTTACGCAGACGGCGGCACGCATCACCCTGAGGCTTGATTGGGTCCTGCATGTTCACCCCAGTCCAAGTCGTAAGTGCAGGCCACGTCTGATACTCCTATGGCTCAAGCGACGGTATGGATCTTCCATTTGCATTGGGGGCATCATCCCAGAAGGTCTCTGCAGATCCTTGATGTTGGTTTGAAAATTCCACCTGTAGTTGATTGTGCCCCAGGATGGAATATCTTGTGACTGTATTTTCAATCGCGTCACCCCACTTACCGACTTTCATGGAGGCAATCTTCAATGTCTCTGGCGGGCTTTCCCATCCGGGAATGTAATCGACTTTAGCCTGCCACCAGGTATCAAAATTCAGCGTTGAGGGGCTGTTCAGAAAATAGCTTCTTCTGTAGCTCTTGCACAAACGTCATGCAGCCGGAATTCGGCCTTGAATAGGTTCCTCCCTTGAAAGGCCCGGCTGGATCTGAAGTGATGTCCGCGACGATTCCCGCCCCGCCTTTCGTTTCATCGATGAGATCAGAGTTCGCGAGATCAGTTTGCCCAAGAAGGACTCGTCTTCGAAACTGTTCAGGCTCCCATGTGAAGCTGGGAGCGCCTGGGTCTGTTGCACCTGGATTTGCAAAATGCAGGGCGTCCGCTTGCATTACGAGGCTTCTCGACCCGGGTGCGGGATGTGTCCCGTCTCCGTCATACTCTCGAACCTGTAGTGGAAGAGCCCCATTGTTCGCATCCGGTTCGGTGTGGGTTTGGGCATGAGCAGGTACGAGAATCTCCTGGCCTTGTTCTAGATTGCCGCCTACCCATATCTTATCGCCCTCGTCAAAGTGCAACACAAGCGTAATGATAAGTTAAAGAATGCTTGAGTAACAAGGAGCTGGAAAGATTCTTACAACCCAGTCGCAGATAGCCCACACATTTCGTCCTGCTTTGACGCAATCCGCGATCAAACAGAGTAAATAAACGAGTTTTAACAAGGCCGGTCGTTCATTTCGATTCATTGCTTTGAGTCCCATGCCTTGTTCAGCAGGCTTGTCAAAACCAGGTGCGCTGACGTGCAATGAGAACAATGTAACGATTGTGTGTTAATTTCACAAGAAAGATCTAGAATGGACGCAGCTCTTTCAAGGTAACAACAGGTTTGCAGAGGGGGGGGCCATGTTCGGCCTATGTTTATCTATGTCACTAGTCCAAGCTCTTCGACGGCCCAAGGACCACCGGTTGTGCGCTCTTACCGTCCTTCATTCCGTTATGCTCGTGGCCGAAGTTATATTCCCTGCAGTATGATTTGCGTCCTTGGTAGACAGCTTTGGATATTGCGCCTGTCGCGAAAGCGGAGACGGCATGAATGTTGCTCGGGGAGGATCGTGAAACCAAACACTTACCTCCATACTGCCAGCTAACAGCGTGCCATGATTTAGGCTGACCCTCTTATAAAGACGACTGTCCTTGCTTGATCGAACAAGATCAGTGGCTCATGGTCGCACATACGGCTGGAGGACATCGTGGTGAGCTCAGAATCACTCTGCATGATCTTTGAGTATGGACCATACACCAGTAATGATGAAATTCGTGCTAGATCTTGCCGTCTCTACTGAGAAAAATGGGCGGTTGAGAGGCGGGACCTACATACAAAGCCAAGACGGCGCAATACATATGATCGCGCTAAATGACGACTAGAGTCTTGGCGTTTCCAGGCACTCCTGTACTTCTGCATACATGTAGCTATCTAAGTATTCTCGTTAATTAATTAAGTGCATACTAGCCTTCGCGCACCCAATCTCTGAAAAAACGTTTGTACTTGCCGTATTGTTAGTAAACTATTCCGGTGAGTAAGCTTCTCGGTAAAGTGTTGAATAGCGACGGTCGTCGCCAAAGCCTTCGATCACATGCTACTCAATCACCTAGCGTCTGTTTTCCCACCAGTCGAGGCCCAGATCGATAGAGGTTCTCAAGAGTGCGGGGCTGCATCCCGTCTTGCAAAATGTCTGTCGCCTGTATCCGGCAAAGTAGAAGCAAGAGGGAAGGAACGTGGGCCTAGTCGGGTGTACGACCTGGAATATTGGCAGTTCAAGGAGACTGAGCCGTCATTGAAGCCAGACCATGTAATGACCAGTGGTGCACCAGTAAGCTTTGGTAAATAAGCACGCTCATTGTCTGGGATGAGAGCCGCGGAAATGCAAGCGGACGATATTGCGCATAAGTATTGGGTTGTAGAAGCCCGCAAAGAGAAGTGAGGCGTGGAGCCTGGCAAAGAAGTGAAGGAGAGACGATGTTTTTCACCCGGCAGGCTGCGATACGTGGGAGCGAGCACGTTGTGTATAATTCGCTCTTAGTCTAGGGCACTCTGACTGAGCGCAGCTCTAAAAATAATGTAATACTCTTGAGACAATCAAATCTATACAAGTGATCCCACACACAAACGTAACATATCTATATAGAGAGAGTATAGCAGAGAACCAGCTGCTTGCTAAGCTCCAAAAGTCGTTTTGAATGAACCGCTGGTGGCTCCATTCCAGCCACAGCCACCACTATCAGCCCCATTGCTATCAGTGCCGAGCTGAGCTCCAGACTGTGAGCCGCAGTTCACGAGCTTGTAGCCTGTCATGCACGTGGTTCCTGAATTGCATTCAAATACGCAGGTGCTCATGTTGCTGGTGCATGATGGGCCGACCACCTCCAAAGAGTGTCCGTTCCCATTGACCAATCGCGAGACGTCGACGACGCCGGAGGAAGTGAAGGTGTACTCTGCCCAGGTGTTGGAGATTTGTCCGTTGACGAGGGTGGTGTCGGGATAGACGGCAGACCAGGCACCCGATTGTTGGTAGGCGAAGCTGATTGTTGTACTCCCTTGCGGGGGAAGGGAGACAGTGATGAGGGGCGTGTGGGCGTTTACCCAGCAGGCGCCGGGGCCCCAAACGACTAGGATGATGCCGGAGGTGTAGCTATTGGTGAAGGAGCTTATATATGCGCCTCCGGAGCCGATCCAGACGCCGCCGGAAGGGTCTTTAGCGTTGGTGCCCGTAGCCTGGAAGCCGAGAGAGGTGAGTTTTTTGGCGTCGTCGGATGTCAGGCCGGAAGACGTGCCACCAGTAGAGCCGGTAGAACTCGGCTGCGAGGCCGTCGCTGTGTTGGTTGCAGTATTTGCGGTGTTTGTCGCAGTGTTTGTCGTTGCTGTAGTCGTTGCTAAAGTGGTCGCAGTATTGCTTTGGCTGGTGGACGGTTGGTTTGTGGTCACAGACACAGTGGAGGCTGTAGAAGGCGGACTAGGCCTTCCCCACCCATATCCTGGCTCGCGAGCTGCAAGCGCTCGGTTATGGACGATACTGAACTGAAGTGAGTGAGCGGTCAACATAGGGATGGGCAATGACAACGCACTGGTCGAGAGCTATTGGCTCCTCGTGCTTTCTGGGATGAAGATGAGGCGCATATCCGTGAGGCCCGGCAACGGCTTGACCAACAGCAATCGCGAGCAAGACTGACATAGCTCTTGGCCACCACATCTTCAAGCTTTGCCTAACGATAGTGAACGTTGAGGGATAGATTTCCTGGTGGTGACTGCGAAGATATCACGCTCCTCTTGTGCCGGCGCGCAGTAGCGGCAGTAGGGGAGAAGGTTTACGCGTAGAGAGAGGATGAGAGATGTATAGAATATATTGCAAACAGTACCAGACTGAGCCAAGTGAAGCGGAGGATTGAATACTATAAGGAGGAAAAGACAAGAGATTGGTTTATGATTGATAATAAGACATCTGAAGGGGGTCAACCAGCCCTTTGTAGGCCGGAGCAGAAGGCTTCCTTGCAGAGCTCTGCTCTTCGAGCCATGAGCGGAGCAGGCGAGAACGCGAAAAGGTCCTTGTCAGGAACCGTAGTTTCATGCAGAAGAGCCAGGCACAAGTGGAGCAGTCCAGCAACAGGTGGCATGGATTTTTCTCGGCCCTGAACGCGAAAGACCGAGCGAGCCATTGAATGCAAAGAGCGACCTGGATCATGAGCCCATCCTACCATGCAGCTACCGGCCTGCAAAAGCATTTCCTCTCACTGTTGTTTGACAGCACAGCGATTCTAGAAGTCGAATCCAGGAGAAAAGTAAAAAATATGCGTAGCCCTTTGATGTTAAGGAACCTTTGTCTGTCTAGATGTCATCCAAAGGTAGCAGTTGTGAGAAGCGCATGAACGAGCAGCTAGGAACAGTGGGTCAAGCAGATTCAAACACGCCGACACTGACATGGCGTGGCTTTAGACTTTGACGCTGACGACAGGGACTGGGAGAGAAGGCCAAACATGTGAAACGAAGCCGAGAACAAGAGGGTGTGCCGGAATGCCAAGCGCTCTCTACGGCGGACTGTAAGAGCCATCCGGAAAAAACTATTTTTCGGTTTTCCCGGGAAAACCGAAAACCGAAAAGTGAAAAGTGAAAAGTGAAAAACGGTTTTTCGTTTTTCCGCTCGGCTAAGTTGCCCAAATTCTTATTACCCAATCTTTTTAGTCGTACGTTGTACAATTATATTATTATCAATTAATTTAATAGTAGTAGCAATAGATATTGTACAATTGCTATAACATAATAATAAGATTATAAACACGTGTTTGTACAACATAATTTGTCAAATCTTAATTAAACAATTGTTTAGATAAAATTCTATTCTATATATTTTAAAATTTGTTTTTCTATCTTCTTTTTCTTCTTAAAGAATTCCAATTATTATCAATATATATATATACTTTATATCTTAATATTCTAATATATTGTACAATATATATATAGTATTTTAATATATTGTACAATATTCTAAATTATATTGACTTTGTACAACAAATATTTGTACAATAAGCTCAAGCTATTAATATTTAAAACAATACTTGTTTAAATATTGTTAATCAAGATTTTGCGCTTTTTACTTGCACAAATTTAGATTGTGCAATTTTTATATTTTCGAATATAAATATAATTGTACAGTTTGTTGTTGTTATATTATAGAGAATTGTTAATAGCTAAACTTTGTATATTAACGCAATTCTTATTTAATTGCGCGAATTTTTACTTTTTGTTTTGTACAATACTTGTACTTCGACGCAAATATCTATTTGCAATAAAAAATTCTTTTTGAACTGCTAAAAGTTTACAAATTATTTCGATAATATATATAGCAATTGCAAATAGTTTAATTATGTAGTTCGATATTTTGTACAAAATATAGAGAGAGCGTTATTATTGTTTTCGAATAGTAATAATAATTTCGACAATACAAATAATAAAAATAACAACAAAACTTGAAACAATTTTTAGAAAAAAATGTCGATAGTTAGCAAAAATAAATCGATACAAATTGTAATAGCAGCTGAAACTTCTATTTGTATATAGTTTTAAATAGCTTGATTTTTTGTATTGTATTTGTTTAGATAGAATTTTGATATACAATATTGCAAAAAATATTTTGACGTACAATATTGCAACAAACTAATATTTAACGTTTAAATATTATATTAAGATTAGTAAAAGCTTAATATAGTATTTCTTATTTAATATAAATTGATATACTATTAATTTAATTGTATAGTTTGCACTTCTACGCAATAATTAAAACTAGTAGTACAACTCTTTTAATAATACTACAATTAAGTTAAAGAGTTGTACAAAGCTAAAATAGATTGTTATATATAGCAAATTAAAATAATACAAATAGACTTGTACAACAATCTATTTTTTGTCTATCTATAGAAAATATTTTAAAACTAAGAAATAATTAAATTGTACAATTTAAATACTAAAGAAGATATAGTTGTTGTATATTCTAAATATTGAAGAAAATACAATTGTTGTATACTTTAAATACTAAAAAAAATACAGTTGTTGTATACTCTAAATACTAAAAAGAATATAGTTGTTGTATACTCTAAATATTGAAAAAAATGCAATTGTTGTACGTTCTAAATATTGAAAAAAATATAGTTGCTATATACTCTAAATACTAAAAAGAATACAGTTGTTGTATATTTTAAATACTAAAAAAATATAGTTGTTGTATATTCTAAATACTAAAAGAAATGCAGTTGTTGTACACTTTAAATATTGAAGAAAATACAGTTGCTATATATTCTAAATATTGAAAAAAATACAATTGTTGTATATTCTAAATACTAAAAAAAATGCAATTGCTATATACTCTAAATATTAAAAAGAATATAGTTGTTGTATATTCTAAATACTAAAAAGAATGCAATTGTTGTACGCTCTAAATACTAAAAAGAATGTAGTTGCTATATATTTTAAATATTAAAAAGAATGTAGTTGTTGTATATTCTAAACACTAAAAAGAATGCAATTGCTGTATATTCTAAATATTGAAAAAAATACAACAATTGTATTTGTTTCTTTTCTATTTTTTAAATTTCTTTTTTTGTTGTTTGCTTTTATAGAATATAAAACTTTGAGTATTAATAGAAAAGACTTAAGTTATACAATTAGACAATTAAATAATAGAAAAATCTATTAAAACTATTGTTAATACTTTTGTTATACAAAAACTCAAAAATATAGACAATAGATTAATTGTCGAAGTATCGAGAGTTGTACAAAATTAATTAATTGCTTAAAATTAAGTTGTACAAATATTCTTAAATAGTTTTATTTTCAAATTGTTTTCTTTAAACTTCGATAAAAACAAATAGTTTAAAATTTTAGAAAATTTAGTATCTACTAAAATACTATCGATAAACAAAAAATTATCAAAGTTAAATATTGTACAAGAATTGCTATTATAATATATTATAAACAATAGTTAAAATAGACTTGTACAATAGTATTTTTTAACATTTAAATTACTAAATATTATAGAAAACTCTTATTTGTACAAAACAATCTAATTGTTTATTGCGTTCTAAATATCAAACAATTGTACAACAAACTATATAGTTTGTTGAGAAACTAATAAATATTGTACTATAAATAGTTTCTTTTTAATTAGTTAAAAAGACTCGAACTTGATTTAAGAAAACAATTTTTTTTTTTAACTTGTACAAATTTTTTTTTTTTAATTTAAGACTCCAACTTAATTGCTAATAATTGTACAACAACAAAAATTTCTTGTATATTTTTAATAAAATAATTAGAAATTTTTTCTAATTTTGCTTTGTATTTAATATACAAGTAAATTTCTTTTTTCTTTGTTTTGCTAGTAGTTGCAAAATAGCTTATAAATTTATTTATTATACAAGTTGTAACAACACTATTGAAAAACTCTATAATAGATAACTTTCGATCTTTGTTTACAATTAATTTGACAAAAAATATTAAATTGTATATAGAATATATTTCTATATAAATAGATATATTGTAAATTTGAGCTAAAATATTTTAATTAATAAACTTGTTTAAACTAGTTAATATACAATTGCTAAATTGCAAAAAACTATAAACTAAAAAGAATTAGTTTTGTACAAAAATTAATATTTTTACTACTACTTATATAAAGTATTAATAGAGATAATTTATATATTTGAAATATCTCGAATTATATAGTTCTTCTCGATAATTATTACAAAATATATAGTAATTTCGAATTTTGTATTAATAAGAGAAACTCTATTTTTGCTTTTTAATTTGTTTTATAATTAATTATATACAATTTTATTTTAATTAATTTTTTGTATAGCAGTTTGTTATATATTTTTTGCAATATTATTGTACAAATTAAAGTGCTATTTAGAAGAGCTCGAAACTAATTAAAAAATAGCTTGTTGTTACGAGCCGCGTGCTGATATGTACTAGCCGCCGCGCACCGCTCTTCACAAAGGTAATCAGGAAGGGAAGGTCTGCCGACAGGATCAAGATAATCAAGATAGCTTGGCCCTTGAACACCTTGGATTCTGATCAAGGTGATCAAGATAATCAAGGTCTTGACCATCTTGGGCACCTTGGACACCCGATAATGGAAAGATATATAGCTTTCGAACACGACTCCCTTAATGGATCGTGTTCAACTCAAGATAAGTTCTTACTTATTGTTATCGCTACATCTAGCTGCAACCCTTGTTACCAAGTGATTGCTTGCATTGCCTGAAGACGCCTACAGACCTCTCCAACAAGTACAACCCTCTCTGATACCCCTAAGACCCCTTAGGAAGTAGCAGCGTAACACTTGTACAATATTAGATTATACAATAGATTGTATTAAAAAATAAATAGTTTCTACTTCTTTCTTAATTTCTATTAAAATGTTAAAAAAATAAATTATACAATTGCAACTAGAAAATATATTCTTAATAATAATAATTTTATATTTTTGCAATTATTAGTATACAATTGTATATTTAAGAAAAAAAATTTACAAAAATAAAATTGATAGCTTTACAAGCTATACAATCTATTGCAATAGATAAATATTAAATATTATTTATAAAATAGTATAGATTTCAAAAATTCTTGAACAATATTAAGAGAATTGTATAATAGAATATTAATATTATTTAAGAGCAAACAAAATGCTATACAATATATAGATAAAAACTTCAATATTAATACAATACAAAAAAAAAGCAAAATATTAGAACAAAAAGTATACAAAAAGTTTGTTTATATTGTACAAAAAAAGATAGTATAATTGTTTAATATTTTGTATTAGTATTGTACAATTTCTTCGATTTATTGTATACTAGATTTATTTTCAAAACGTTTTCGATATTAGTTTTAAATTGTTAATTGCAATTTCTATACAATTTGTCTAAAAAAGTCAATCTAGACTCTATTTCGCTTTCAATATAATTGTATATTGTTTTTCTAAAATTTTTATAAATTATACAATAAAATGTTATCTATTTCTTTTAAAAAATAGTAAACAAATTATTAATATTAAAATTTAGTAGTTGCAGTTGCTTTGTATATTAAATTAATATAATTAAAGAAAAATACTTATTCTTATTTGTATTTTGTATTAGTAGCTTAATTGTACAATAAATATACAACAAATTTATTAAATTTATTAATATTTTGTTGCAATTTAGCAAGCTTCTTTAAAGAGTATTGTATATTATAATTTGTTATATATTGATTAAAATAATAATAGAGTATATATAAATATTTTTTGATATTGTTAAATCGCTTTTTTTGCTTTTGTATAGAATAATTGTTTTAAAAAGAGACAAAATTCTTAATCTTTGTACAAAGAATAGATATATAGATAGCGTACAACGCAATAAAATTTTCTATTATCTTAAAATCAAAAATATTTTTCTATTGAAAACAATAAAAGTAAATCTAAATTTTAATTAACAATTGTATAGCGTATATTAATTACACAATATACTTATTAGCAATTTTTGTATTCTTTAATCAACTAATTTTATTAATTTTTAATTTTTTGATTTGCTATACTTGTATTAAACAAATAGCAATTTTTAAATTAAAGTTCTAATTGTATTGTACAACGCAATTAATAATAAATATTTGCTATTATAGAAGTTTTTGTATTACAATCTGATTGTACAAAACAATTTTAATATTCTAGCTCTTCTATACAATTTAAAAATTGTTGTAGTATATTAACTTGTATACAAGCTATAATTTCTATATATATCTATAGTATATATCGAGAGTACGTATTAATAATATTGTATATTTTAATATTGTATATTTTAATATTGTATATTTTAAGCTTGTTATAATTGTTAAAAAATCAAATATAATTTGATTTAAATATAATATATTTTTCTTTTTAATAAAATACATTTTGCTATTGTTTTTTTACAATAATAGATACAAACAAACAATATTAATTGAAAAATAAATTTTTGTACAATATTTAACTATTGTTGTACAAATTAAACAAAATATATAAGAAACTTATCTTAAAATTATCAAGTTACAATATTAAAAATAATTGTACAACTTTTGTTTGTTGTAATTTTGTATAATTTTTTTTTCTAGTTTTGCAATTATAATTTTTTGTATTATTTTTTTTGCTTTTGTTTGTTAATTCTTGACACTTGTATAACAATAGAAATTAAATTATAATTTTAATTGTGTAAAATTTCTACAAACTAGTTCAAAATTTTTATTATAAAATATAGTAAGAATCTTTTGATCGCTTAAATAGTTTTTGAAGAAAAATAATTAAATACAATTGTTTAAGTGCTCTAAATTTGATATACAATATTTTTGATAAATATTTTAATTTTGCAATTGAAATCGAAATATACAATCTATAATTAATAGCTTAAAGTCTTTTTTGAGTATTTCGATAATCTATTGTTATGTTTAATTTTGTATCAACTATATTACGATTTGATTTTTGTACAATGCAACATTCTTAAATAGTCGATTATTCTTAAATATATTGTACGATTGTATAATTAATAAGATCAATAGCAATATAATGTAAAAGTAGTGCTCGTACGGCTAAAAAGATTGGATAATAAGAATTTAGACAACTTAGTCGAGCGGAAAAACGAAAAACCGTTTTTTACTTTTTACTTTTCACTTTTCACTTTTCGGTTTTCCCGGGAAAACCGAAAAATAGTTTTTTCCGGATGGCTCTTACAGTCCGCCGTAGCTCTCGAACCAGACCTGCGGCAGCTTCTGCGGCACTGCTAGTACTCGTCACCTATTAATGCAACCCACCTTGAATGCAACCGCTGGTGGTTCTGGCGCATAAACCTTAGGGTGACTACTCAGAACCCTGATCTTTGCACTAATTTCACTAGCGGTTGCATTAATAGATGGGTTGCATTAATAAGGTAGGTGAAAACGAGTATAAGTAGTGCCAAGCCTATGGTTGCATCCCCCCTACTTCGCATCCGCTTCATTGCTCGCTGCACTTGAGAGGAGAAAC
>JAABUW010006400.1_pt1 | contig 14771 bp, 11 predicted proteins | sample 5560081 | NCBI WGS metagenome assembly JAABUW01 (sample SAMN10711882, study PRJNA513363) | rock metagenome | isolation source: Antarctica rocks | place: Antarctica: Victoria Land, Knobhead sud
CCCCCGCCCTGCGCCTCACCTCCCCCAACGAGAAATAATCAACGACATCCATATCCCTCGCACCAACAAGAATAAGGCACGAGCTCCCTGGCTCATGGACGACATACGGAGGCGGGTAAGGATTCTCAGGGGTGCGGTATTCGAGGAAGGGTTGGAGTTGGCGGTAGTTTGGGAATTGGGTGAGGGCGTTGAGGGAGGGGAGGCAGGCGGATAGGGTTGCGGGGAGGCGGCCGGGTGAGGGTTGGTAACAGCATATTTCGTGGGAGGGGGGTTTGAAGAGGGGGGCGGAGGGTGTTTTGGAGTTAAGGGAGGCGGGGGGGTGGGGAAACGTGGAGGTTTCGTTGAGAGGGTGTATTGATGCTAGTGTTGTGCATAGGAGAACGATGGACGAAACAATTCGCCATTGGAAGGGCATGGTTTGGCAGGCTTCGCGGCTGGGTCGGGGACGTTTGCGTAAGTTGAGTCTCCACAGACAGACAAGGGATTGAGCTATCAAGAAGCCCAAATGAGTCAGGGTTCAAAACGTCGTAATCTGAGGTGAGGACGTTGAGCTGAGAAATGGTATATGCGCGGATAGAATCTGTACAGTAGTAAGTGCCCGGCTTTGAAGCGGTCATATCCAAAGGCGCCCCATATACCTTGACGCGTCTTGACCATGCGCATGTTTACAACCGCTGCTTGAAGTTGTAATTTGACAGGAATGGGGGTATCGTCATCCTCGCCATGGTAAACCTGGGCTCAAGAAGACCCGATTGTAGGATGATATACTGCTGTAAAGTGTTTTTCGTGTCCATTCCAGTATCGGATGGCCTGGACGGTGTAAGTGACGGAAGAAGCTTTCTAGATCACAACCTGTTCAGGCACAAGGCGGCTCTGTGGTCTGTCGCGCGACGTAAGAAAGCCTACTCTCGAAGGCATGTCATTCCAAAACCTGACGCTTCTGAAAGCTCTCAAAGTCTGCCTACAAGCAGCTTGTCTCATGTTGAAACCTCCCCCCCCTCTCTTCTCGCATTCCTCGGCATTCACGGTCTAGGCAATGCCTTGTAGAACCTTCGCAGATGTGGTCTTGCCTCTCAGTAGAGTGATATCTGCCATCTCTTCCGGTGTGTGATAATACGCAAGTGTCGTGGAATGGGCCGGGAAGCGTGATCTTCCAAAGAGGGTACGGAGCTCATTTTGGTTTCGTACCCAAGAGTACCAAAGCCTCCTCTCAAGTACTCATCGCCGCAGATCGGAAAGCTGCATGACCGTTTGCTTCTCCTTCATCTACGCTATCTTCTCTCTTCATGCTTCAAACCCATCAATTGCAAATTGCACAGATATAGCCCCCACTTCCAGTATGCATGTATCTGATACTGTTTTTCAGATATAGTTTGACCGCATTGGCGTGTAGCCCGAGCCAGGAGGAATGAGCTGACGAGCAGGTGACGAAGATATGAAAGTCTGGAGATTAGAGGAGATCGCGGCATGGACGCCGGACCTACCGGTGTGGGAGGAAGAGCGGAATGGCCATGACTGCTTAGCTATCTTTCATGCTTGTCTTCTCATGTACTCGAGCTATCTGTCTCCTTTGTATTCTGTTGATCTCTACGATATCCCTTGGCGAGGAAGACGAGACTCAAAAAGAGACCGAAACCTGAGAGTCCTATACCCATGTACAGAGCGCCCCGAAACCCCAACAAGACATCCGCTGGAGTCTTGCCACCACGGTTGACATGACTTTCGATTGTGCCAGCCAACCCAAGGGCAAGAGAGATGCTGTAATTGACAATGGTAATAACCAGACTTGCAGCGATGCCTTGATGCGCCTTCGATACAGCATTTGAGAGGATGAGTGTGGCGGCTGGAAAGCTCATGTCCATGCCCCATGGGATTACAACCATGCAAACAAAGGACTGTGCCCAGTAGCTTTGGTCAATCGGGGCTGTAGCGATCAGTATGGTGCCGATTGTGAAGAAAGTGAGTGCAATTGTCATCACCCAGGCGGGTCTCAGACGACCTAGTAGGAGACCCGTTGTCACGGAAGCAGCTGCACCAGAGATGGCGACGGGAGAAACCCAAGCGGAGACGAGGAGTGGAGAGCCACCACGGAGGTTTTCGAGAAATTGCCAGGTGTAGTAAACCCAGATACCGAAACAGCTCCAACCACATGCGACGCAGCCCAGGACAAAGGCCACGTCGCTCGACAATGCATCAAAGGGTATTAGGGGCGAATTCGCCACTCGCAGCTCCACATAGAAGAATGTGCCCATGAAAAGCGTCCCAACGATCAAACATACGTAGACATATGCTTTCATCCATCCGACCACGCCAGCCTGGTTCCATGCGAAGTTGATTAGGACCAGGGCAGTGATGCCACAAAGAGCTCCTAGTAGGTCAAGCTGAGGAATCTTTTCTCGCAATGATGTTTCTTTTGGGATCTGCGTGGGTGGGTTGGGGATTACATAGAATCCGACGACAGTTATGCAGGCGAGAGCGATTGCAAAAGACCAGAAAGCCCAAGGCCACCACGCCAGGCTGAAGAGCGCTGCAAACACGCTACCTACGATAGCACCACCCGGAGCTGTTGCTCCGAACACAGCGAAAACCATAGCCTTCCTTGGGCCTGGAGCATACGACGCTCCCAGTATGGCTAGGCCGTTGGGTAGGATCACAGCAGGTCCGATGCCCTGAAAGACGCGTGCGAAATTGAAAAGAACATGGTTTGAATAGACCGCCAGACCTGCAATCATGCTCCATAGTGAGAACCAAGAAAAGCCGATTATTAGCATTCTTTTGTAGCCGTAGACATCCCCCAATCGACCTGCCACCAGGATGAAGGTACCGACACTCAGGCTATAAGACGCAATGAGCCAGCTGAGTTGGCCAGGATTGGTGAGGCCATAGCTATCGCCGATGATATGCAGGATGGCGAGACATTGACCTAGCCCGGCTTGTGTAGTCAATTGCGCGCAACAAATGACACCGACGAATAGAACCTCTCTCCCTAGCGGTAACGTTTCAGCGATCGACTTGTTTGATTCGGTCTTGTGGAGACCTGATTCTCCAGTAATTGTTTCGGGGCCACGCTCGTCGCTGCGAGTCCTCTGTCGTTGCGGCTCATAGTCCTGGGCCTTGAGCGTAGAGGTTCCAGCTTCTTCGTTGGTCATTGGTGAAGGTGTGCGTCAGTAGGAGGTAGTGAGCCGTCTTACATATACTCAGCGCTACTGAGGCTGCTAGAGCCAATCGATCATTTTCGAGATACAAAAGAGATGGAGAGAATATATATATTTACAATGTTCGGCACTTTCGGCGTCATCTAGCCCGAGATTATCCATCAAGTCACGTGACGGCACCGATTCCGCCCCACGAATGCCTTTAGCAAGTGGACCTCCAGTAAAAGACCTGAACCGTATTCCACTTGCCTGTACGACCTCGTTTCTTGCAGGTATATCCAGTGTGAGATTAACACTCTCTGCCAGCTACCCAATTCAGGTACATTATCCACCTTGCAATCTTACAACGCCGAATCAAATCAAATTCTTGTGATCTTTCGGAATGCCAAGAATCCAAAGATGGCCTTGGAGTACCCGGAAACTAGATAAGACGATGGTGTACGGTTATCTTGTCACTACTCAATAGCTTTCGAAAAGACTTCCACTTCAAGTAGTGACTTTCCGCGTTGTCAACCGGCCTTCTGTCTGCATTTCTGATCCAAATATCCTTTCCTCATTGTATGTCAGAATGTACATCGATCGTAGATATGCGATTGCTGTCGAGCAAGGCGACATTTTCCGATGTACTCTGGGATCACGACATGGATGAATGACCTCCACTAGTGGCGGTCCAATACTCACTTCCAGAGACAAGAATAGGGCCCTTAGTAGCGGACAATGTTGATTCAATGGCGGTATTATCCATCTCAATGACAGCCGTAGCAGAATTGCCAACGTTTTCGCACACTAAACATTATCTATCCCATGAGCGCTGAGCTGTCACGCCATGCTGCATGTAACCCTTGTTATCGAACTGTATATGGAATTCAATCCCGACATTCGATAAACGTCTGAAAAGCAGTAGTTAGCCCACGCTTCCAACGTAACCTTTCTCAGGCGGCAACCCTTGTCATGTCTCTCAACGCAAGTCTTGTCGAATGTCGTGGTGCAAGGTGTTGTGTGCACAACAGATTCAAATGATTCGGTGGCCGTAGTGGAAATAGCAACGCTTATCGCTGTCACCTAAAAAGTCCTGCGGCACCAATAATCAAAATTCAGACCTCTACCCCATTCTCTGCAAAGCCATGGGCTTTTCATGCCTAACTCTTTAGCGATCATCGGGCTCGCTATTCTATTTGCGGTCAGGCATTACAAACAGACAAGTCGAAAACATCCCTCTCAATGCAAAGCAGCCAGTGAAAGCAGTAGGAACTGCAAGAAGAGCAGAGAGCCATATCCAGCCATACACTATGTAGAGAAGAAAAATATGTAGAGAGGAAAGTAGTCCAGCAAGTGGGATTGGGCTGCTCGTGTCAAAGAAGAACATTTTCTATGTTCCGAGATTGGTCCCAAATGCAGCATATATCTCTTTTCAAAAAAGCGCTAAACGACAGATATCATCAACCGTAACCACAAACAGACCTCCCAGTCTATAGGCTGTAGCATTCAAAGCAGCATCCCCACCATCCCGACACACAATCCGCCCGCAAGAGCGGCATCTCCAACCGACACACCAACGGCCGCAGCTCCGCCTGCCGTCGCCGCCGCTGGAGCCCCCGATGCAGACGTAGACGAACTTCTCCCACTAGTACTTCCAGTAGTTCTAGAGCTCGATGTAGACGAAGTCCCAGATCCAGTAGCGATATCGCTAGCTACGCTATAACTCACCGCCGACGTAATAGTAGCAAGGAAGGAACTTTCGCTACTGGTAACAGAGGCTTGAACGGAGCTTGCGCTGCTAGCCGCGGAGTCCGCGTATGACTGTGCATTTGATGCGGCGCTAGAGGCGATGGAGGCTGCAGTTGTGGTGGCCGTGGCTATGTAGGAGTTTGCGCTGTCGGTGACGGTGCCTACGAAAGAGGTTCCTCCGTGGGCTTCGTTGGATGCGAGGGTCGCTGCTTGGTCGTGGACAGTGCCTGCGAAAGTAGTTCCTTGGTGGGCTTCATTGGATGCGAGGGTGGCTGCTTGGTCGTAGACCGTGCCTGCGAAGGAAGTCCCTTGGTAGGCTTCATTGGATGCGAGAGTAGCTGCCTGGTCGTGGACGTTGCCTGCGAAGGAAGTTCCTTGCTGGGCTTCATTGGATGCGAGGGTGGCCGCTTCGTCATGGACGGTGCCTGCGAAAGAAGTTCCCTGCTGCGCGGCATTGGATGCGATGCCCTCGTCTCCCGCGAGGAGAGGGGTTGCGAGGGTGGCGAGGAGGAGGAGGGACGTTCGGACGTTCATTATTGGGGGAGAATTCAGGCGTGGGTGATTAGGTGGTATCAAAGTTGATGATCGGAGTCAGTAGTCGAGTGGATTGTGCGGGTATTGGAATTAGGATCCAGCGGGAACCGGGGGTTATGAATCTTCACACATCGGTGTCCGATATGCTGGCCGCGCGTCCAAAACCCGGGGATGGAGTGACGGTGCCAAGAGTCTATGCATGCAGTCCATCAGAGAGCGGGGTGCCTGCATGGCTCTCTACAGAGCTATGTTTCAAGATTATCCTGTCACTAAATCTCTCGAGTGATGTTCGGGACGACCGCCAAGAGTAAGCGTGGAAGATCGATGCAAAAGGTTGCTTCCCATTCGGCAAAGCATATAGTATTATGGACACCGTTACAATGTCCCCAAGAGTCCGGGTCACATTCAATAGCTTAAGCTTAAGCTTAGCCACTGAAATTCGCACACTCTCCCTAGTCTGATACGGTGGGGAAAGTCTTGCGCGTTCGGAATCCATCAACGTCAGGATCTTTTCACCGATCTTTACCCCATCAGGAATCTTGTTTTGGTAAGTAGTGATTATTTAAGGAATGATCGCTGGCGTCGAGATTGAATATCCGGACAAGGTCGGGGTTTAAGATACGCGCGGTCCTTCCGAGGGTTCGTGAAGAAAGGGGCATGGAGACTGCATTTTCTTCATGCCGCCACTCTAGCATGCTGGGACCGCTTGCTATGGTTCCAAGAATGATGACATTGGGCAGCGGACACTCTCGTGAGTTGGTGACCATATTTCCTCTCAGGAGGAGGCTCGCAAGTCATGACGATGCCGTGCTGCCAGAGTAAAAAGAGCCGCCGGCGCTCGTCGACCTTGGTAGCGAATACCTCATCTTAGCTTTCCTGCGCATCACTTGAGAAAGGCTTGCGTGTTCCCGCCAGTTCACAGGCCTCTCACTCTTCTCTTCCATCCACTTATGGAGTGCCCCTGCATATATGCCACGCGGCTCTCAAGAATGCGCCTCAGCAGCTAACGAGCAATCCGACTGGCTGGGACCGCTGGATAGGAGTACGGGTCGCCGCAGCTGTAAATATCGCACATAGCCAAGCCTGGAAGTGCAAACCTTACGATTGGAGTGTTGATGGTTGGGGAGGAGAAACAAGACGTTGATGACTGGCGAATGACGATTGCGTGGAGGTCTAATTCGAATGTCAAACAAGCAACTTACAGACCCATTGCGATGACATTTGCCACCTTATGACACTGTTCATGATGCTTGAAAAGAGTGTAGATATACCCTTATTTTTTATAAAAGCCGTCAGACGCACGAACAAGAAGCCATCAGCAGTGACCCACGGCTCCATGGAATATAACCCAGAGTCCATTTCCTAGTACTAGTCGTGGATTTGAGTACGCTGCTTATGCCTTGGAAGTGCGAAGTTGCAGACACAGTCGTTGTTCGGTTTCGGCCGAGACTTTATCTAAAGTTGCCAGAGACTCATCAGAGATGGAATTTATACTTTCACCATCCGGTGAATGACTCTATACGCGCCGGGACGCATGGGGCTCGCAAGTCGCTTCCGCGGCTAGGTCTATCTTGCTATCACGACTCATCCTTGACCTTACAGTAGTTATCGCCTCAATGCCGCTGTTACTATTAGTCTTTTCACTGCTCTCTCCTCTTGGGTGAGGCTTGAACCTGATCTTACAATCATGCGGTTGCTAAAAATCTTAGTACTCTCCTCAATATGCTCGGCTGCAGAGTCCTCTCTTGTCCTTCCGACTCTTGGTCCATCTGTCGAAGCACTCTTGAACGTCAGCGGCGCTAGCGACTCAAGGGCTGAGCCGCGAAATCCCTACGTCGGCTCCACACCACCTCCAACGCCTCCTTCAAACCTCAGAGTATCTTACGCAGTTGGAAGAGATGCTCTCAGCGTAGCAGCATGCTTCATCAACTCGCTCAGTGCACTCGAAGCGATGGCCCTTCTAGACGGCGAAGATCACATCATGAACACCGAGGGATACCAGATGCCCGGCTTCACAGAGACTCGCATTGAAGTCGTGCCCGTTGGAGAAAGGCTGGAGAGACGCTTCGCGATCTGGGGAGTCTATCTCGGTATCTCAGAGATGTGGTCCAGGAATTTGTTTCTGTCCACTACTATAACACTGAGCTGGAACGGCGAGGCAGTCGGCAACATCATCTTCAAGCTTTCACAACAGCCCAGTACTGGGACCGCCAGCCTTGAAAGGAGATCAGAATCACCATCGCTGCATTATGAGAACCCAACCGAATTCAAGAACGCGACTGGCCGGGCCAATATTACAGCCGACGAGCCTCGTTGCTTACCGCGCTTTGCTCCGATTGGTACAGGTCTGACCATGGATTTCCATGATATGATCTTCCCAATCATGGCCTCTTTAGTGGAGTTGTCTGCTTTTCCGAGCTCAGCACGCCTGGATCATGAACCAGATCATGTGTACCGGAGAGATTGGTTTCGGCTCCTTCAAGGCTTCAATGGTCGTATCTTCCTCTTCGAACGTCCCCGCGGTGAGCCGCCATACCTGGAGTACGGCGACTTGATAATTACACTCGTCAAGCTTGTATGGTATATGGTCGAGGCCTTGCGGTGTGGCCCTACCAGTATAGGTATCAGTGTCGACGGCGTTGAAGTGGGGGCTGGGACTTTTCTGAAGAGGGGGATGGCGCAGGACCCAAATCTTGACACACTTTGACAGAGGCAGGACCAATGATCAGAAGTCGGGCCATTAACCTGAGTTGTGAGACGATATAGACTCTTGCTGCGACGCCTATTGTAGTCTATATCGCGTGGCAGCGGCTGACGTTGAAATCGACTGTCGAGCGTTGATTTGTTGATCCTTTTGGTGAGGCTGCTAAAGATCTTCATTGACTCGACATCATTGCGCGGATTAAGTGATCAGGGCGTATTTCCAGCAGATTGTATTCCTAACGGTAGAAAGCCGACTGCGCTGCACCGCAGATTCTGCTTACGTACTTGAATGACGCTGCCGCTCGATTCCGTGACTCTCTGCTCCAGATATTGCCCGCCAGGCGATGTTCAGTACGCCGCGAATAACACTCAACCCAAGCATGGGATGGCATAGGATAAAATAACAATCATTGAACATTTCTTCGACTTCTTTGCAAGCTGATATCGGGCCGTTAGCATTTCACCAAGCAGGTTTTGAAGTACATAGGTGTTTCTGAATTGCCGAATGTAGAATCTATATTGGTCATTGTGAGCACGGAACCATGGTCTTCTAATACAGGTCTCTTATTAGCTTCCTCATAAAGAAATCGGTGTTCTTGACTCGTTTGATAGCAGCTAGTACCTTAGGTATCAGGAGGTGGGGTTGTAGGACGGATAGTTTGCCAAGGTGGGGAACCGACAGCTCCCCAACAGTGAATGCACCGATTTAGTGCACATGCTATACAAGTCCGTTCATATTACTTTTAAACCCCTAGTCAAGTGGTCCTATTCAGAAAGTCAGCTGAATAGTGCTCCTGAAGGGTTAAACGGGACAATAAACGTACAAGAATGGGTGCCGACAGCTTTGGCTTTTCATTGCGGAAAGCAGTCTATACGGTTGAAATATCAGTCATAAGTAGTTGGGAGCAAAATCAGAGACATCCAATAACGTGAAGAATTCGACAGGCCTCGCAGGCCATACAGACCAGATCGAGCAGTGCGATTGAACACATCGATAAACAATGACCACATTAATAACATCTAGTACCAGAAAAGGGAAGTGTACATGCACGACTTCGCTGATATACGGGAATTTGTGAGTAATGTGCGAATGGAAACAATCGCTACTATTGAAACAGAAGGGAGTTTGTCGATGCAGGTCTTGGCGAAAGATTGAGAAAGATCGAGGAAGGTCTTAGAGATCAGGGGAGACTGCCTCCAAGGCTTTCACCTCCTCCTGGATAGCTTTGTTGTTCGGTAAGTAGATCTCGGCAGCCTTGAACAGTGTCTTCACGTCTGCAATTTTCCCCAGCTTTCTCGATGCCAATGCTGTCTTGAGAATTTCCAATCAGCCGTCATCTCTCTTCAGTATTGCAAGACAGGACTCACTCGATAGAAAATCTTCCCCATGGCTTCATGAGCGGGAAATCTTGCAGCCCATGTCTGATTCAGCCACGTCTGTGGATCATCACTACCAATATCCTCGCTTTCATCGCCAGTCACACTTCGTCTGAAAAGAACGATGCTCCGTTTGCCCCAGAAGTGAGCCTCCGCCCATTCTTCTAGCTTCAAGTACGCATGGACAATGTTTGCGACCAGCTGGACGCGCAAGACCATGCGGATGTAGTCTCCACGCATGCCTTTATGGGGTCCGGAAGTAAGCTCGCGGATGTAGTAGCCCTCGGCATGAATGATACGAGTACGACCGGAGACGGTGATATGAATAGCCTCGAAGGCATCGGTGTATTTTTGTAAGGCTTTGCGGTAAGAACCAGTATTGAGCAGCTGGTTCCCCAAGTCTTTGAGGGCAAATCCTTTCTCCAGGCAGTCCTCCGGTGATGGATCAGGCATATTCCGTTCTTTGTTCATAGCGTCTTGGACGGAATCCAGTAGCTTTGGACCATGTACCGAAAAGGTGTGAAGATCCTTGATGACACCAAAGGGCTGTAGGAGCTGGCTCTGAAGAGTCTTGGGAATCTTCCGGTCAGGTACGTGAGGATTCTGGATGGTGAGCTTCAAGCGCAGGTGGCGATTCAGTCCAAAGTGGTTGAGATTTGATAGATGCCACATGCGAGTAAAAGCTTCGAGATCCTGGAGACAAATAAGCATACTGAAGCTTCCATGATGCTGCTGAGGATATGGCGTTGCCGGCGTGTCGATAAAGACCCAGAGGTGGAAGTCCGGAAAGAGTGCGGCCTTGTCTCCAGTCGTCACGCTCGGAACTTTGCCCTCGCTCCTGATGTGGCCGATAGCTTCCGGCCATGGTGTGGTGATCTTTACAAAGACATTGTCTTGAAAGATCTTCTTTGCCTCGCGGTAGACCTGGTGGTTGACTTGCAGGATATCCAGATGATACTTGTAGCTTCCGGGCTCGCTGGGATCGACAGGCTCGCATCTTGAGTTGGCAGTCGACAAGACTTGGCTGTATATATATGCTCACGTATCTCCGCAGGGAAGTCCAGAAATGGTAAAGCCATGAGGTCGACGAAGGCCGATCTGGAGATGCTTTGACAAGCTTGCGCAGAGGGACAACCGAAAACAACTGTCACAAATATCCCCGACCGAAAAGATCAATGCCGTTCATTCCATCAAACCAGTCACAACAACAGATCTCTGTGGCAAAATGGTGGAGAGAAGAAGTTGGGATGAGGGCTTCGGCTCGGATTTAAGAAAACCCGAAGAGGGGACTGATTAGTCATTACGAGCATCTTAGTCAGCGTTCTCCGCTCGCTCATCATTGCCAAGCCACTAGTGTGGTAGGGCTGAAACCACAACCCAGATCTTCTCTTAGCTTCGCTCGCACCTTTGCAGGGCAGCAGCAGTAACACTGAGCTTAGTATCAAAACTCATCTCAGTATGGAGAAACCCCCCCTGTTCCCAAGAGCTATGTTATAGACTGGAGAATGTTCGCTAAACGCATCATCCCAGGCCTACTGCTGTAGTCAGTAGTAAGTGGCTCGTGGCTCTCCAAAAGACTCACAATATACAAGAAGATATTTACAAAAGTCAACATGGCATGCGCTGACCACTCGGTCAGAATTAGCGACGCCGTTATTCCTATCATTGTAAACAGATTCAAGTATCATAACGGTCATCTTGAGGTACAATCTCAATGCTGTACGACCAATATCCCTCGTTTCCGAACACGTCAATAAATCCCGAGTCGAGACATCCATGGTCATAAAGTCAGAACGAAAGGAAACACGCTCGCACTCAGAACGCCTGGCTTTCTCCCATCATATCACATTCACCCTGGTATATCCCAGTGACCTCCTCACCTTTAGCGCCATCCGCGTCAAAGATGGCTAGCAAGCTCTGACACGTATCGACTTTATCTAGATCAGCGAGACTGGGGGCGACCAGCAGAAATTTTGATCGCAAGCGTGGGTTCCAAGCTCTGATGCCTCGTAGCTCAAGCTGGGGGGGAAGGGAGAAGATGGAAGGACGTGTAGTGCACTTATGTGATATCACTTTGGCAATCTTGCCAGCCAAAGCTTCGCGAAGGTAAGAACAAAGATTGAGCACCCACTAATGCCATGAAAAGATGATCGTGAAGCTAACACTGTCTCGGGTTTTTGCATCAGAGATTACCATCAATGACGAGGCCTATGATGGCGGTATCAAGGCTCCGTATTGACGCGAACGTGAAAGCATTTGGTATGGGCTTTGGTCTCATGGAATAAATGACGGTCTAAATGCCTTCAGACCACCAAAAAGGGTCGTTTGTGTATCCGCCGAGGGAAAGCGAAAGCGGCCGACAGAGTGAAGGCATTCATATCGCGGAAATGAGATACGGAGTCAAGGACTGTCAGGACCCACATTATCCTCCAATCATACGAGTACGTATGCTATAGAGCATTGGAAATTCTCCATGTTCAACACCTCACTCAATCTTCTAAATACCACAACTCCTTCGAACCTCGACACCTTCCAACACTTCGATCAACCAACTTCAGTCATTCTTTCAAGCATTGCATCTTCCGTTATTAGAGCCTTCAAGTATCTGTATGTTCCAATCTCAAAAGCCTCAAGCTCATCCAATCTCGAATTCGAAAGCTCACATCTATTCAGATCAGAACGACTGACACCAGGAACCAACATTTCAAGATGAAGTGCCTCATCATCGTCTGTACCTTCGTGGTATCAGCGGTTGTCGGTAAGTGCGCCTGACTCCCATCCTACATCACTTTAACTCTATCAGCTGCTGACAAAAGGTCGTAACAGGAGTCCGAGCCACTCCTTTCAACGCCGAGCGCGGTATCTTCTGCCCACCTGGCGACAAGAACTGCGGTCATGGGCCCGTCTGCTCCATCCATAATTGCGGCCTCTGCCCTCACTTTCCAGGCTGCGGTACCGAAGTTGAGCGTCGCGCGTTATTGTCCAAGCGTCAGATCGAATGTCCGCCTGGTAGCCATTGCAGTCACGGGCCAGTCTGCACCATTCACGACTGTGATCTTTGCCCTGACTTCCCAGGCTGCGGCACTGAAGTTGAGCGTGACGGACTCCTATCAAAGCGTCACTCGGAGTGTCCACCCCGTAGCCGTTGCGGTCACGGTCCGGTCTGCTCAATCCACGATTGTGACCTTTGCCCTGAATTCCCAGGCTGCGGTACTGAAGCTGAGGATCGTGCTGTGTTCTTGTCTAAGCGTCAGCTAGAATGTCCTGCTGGTATGTGCCATTGACTTGTTGCATCGTCACCCGTACGACCTCCTGCTTCGTAAGATGTGTTTCAGACAGAGTTACGGAATCACCATTATCAAAGTCGACCATCTCAAGGTCTCTGTCACATCTTACCCTGCCTTTGTCAGCTACGTCCCCAGAAAAGCCATGCTAACCTTGGGGTTTATGCAGGCTTTGACTGTGACTTCGCCCCTGATTGCACCATCTACGACTGCGACAAATATCCTTCTCTCCGTGGCTGTGGTGGCGAAGTGGAGCTTCGCTCCCTTGAAGCCGAATTGGACACGCAGACCACAGTTCCCGAGCATCCATGTGCCCTCGTCTGCAACAAAGATAGATGCCTCTACGTGCCTGAGCGCGAGAAGGAGAAGCGGAACCCTCAAGACGACCTTTGGTGCTTCACCAATGCCAATGAACAAAACGTCTGCATGATCCCCTATGCGGCCGTGAAAGAAGAGCGCGCCGCCGAGACTGGGTTCATCCTTCCATGCTCCTTCGTCTGCGATCAGCAAGGTGAATGCCTTTGCACAGGGGAAGACGTCACCGACACGGCAGAGAAAGAGAAGCGCGTCGCCGAGACTGATCTTATCCTTCCGTGCGCCTTCATATGCAATCAGCAAGGCGAATGCGTCTGCACAGATGAAAACGAAAAGCTGACCACCGAAATAAACCCTTTTCTTCCCTACCCCTTCGACTGCAACGAGTATGGCACATGCTCATGTCATAGATTCGACAGCGATCGCAAGTGCTGCATCGCCCCGCAAACCAACACCAACGACTGCATCATCACGCAACAAGACTCCCAATCCATCCAAAAGCGAAACACGGCCTTCATTCACGCTTGCCCCCTCATCTGCGATGACAACGGCCACTGTGCCTGCGCAGCAGACATTCCCTCCGTCGAAAAGCGCGCCACTGACTACCGCGGCCCACCCTGCCCATCCGGCAATCTCATCTGCATGAAATCAGGGTGCAAATGCGGTGGATCCTTCGTCACACCCATCAACGGCCCACCCACGATTGGGAAGCGCAACGAAGAATTTCGTGGTCCGCCGTGCCCAACCGGAAGCCTCCATTGTACCACCTCGGGATGTAAATGTACCGGGCCGCCACACGTACCCATTCATGGTCCACCCACGGAGACCTAGAATTGAGCACCGCATGAGCTAGGGCTCTGATTCGAGGCCGTGGATGACTGTATTGGTATTGACGCGGCTGCTGTACTAATCCTGCCTTGACTGTTGAGTTGTGTAGCTTTACTTGTTGAGCGAGAATAGATTGATAATTCTTGTGTCTAGAGAGTCATTGGATGATAGAATATTTCTCCACGATTCGAACGCAAATCAATATGTAACAAAAAGATACGCATATAGCCGCTAGAATTCAATGAAAGTTCAAGACTAGAGTCCCCTCTCTCCAAAATGCCTATTGCATAACCTTACACTGATAGCCTTATAATACCAGTAATCCCTTCAATCTCTTCCCCTATACTCACTAAACCACGCAGCCCCTTTCGCCCTACAAAACATATACCAATCACTATGCTCCCTAACCACCTTTACACACTCCTACCTTATCTCAGCTCTAAACGTCTAATAAACCTAGACACGCCCGCATCCATCCCATCAAGATTTGGAAAGCCATAGTTCTGTACAGCCTAGCAATCCATCCTTCTTATCTAGTACTACTTTCAATCCTACCTTTCCATTCTACTATTCAAAAGAAAAGTATTCCGTATTACAATGTTATAATAGCGATATCTAATATCTTCTCCAACATAATCAATAGCAATCTATCATACTTTCCAAAAATCGACCCTCTACCTTACACTCTTTCAGATCAATACCACTGCAGTACAAAATCTCCCTAGAAATATCAAAGCGCCTAGCAACGAGTCTACGATCAATGCTATAAAGCCTCGACGAATGTTTTATGTCGATGTAGCTCATCCCCCCATCTACCATCAACCATTCCAATCATCCCCACCCACCC
>JAABUW010006402.1_pt1 | contig 14770 bp, 23 predicted proteins | sample 5560081 | NCBI WGS metagenome assembly JAABUW01 (sample SAMN10711882, study PRJNA513363) | rock metagenome | isolation source: Antarctica rocks | place: Antarctica: Victoria Land, Knobhead sud
CCCATAGGTCCAGATGTCATTCTTCATGCCGTGACCCCTGCATGCCATGCATCTGTTACACACAAGCCACTATGGCTCAGGGTGGACTGTTGATGCTGCATGTGTGCCCTGCTGATCCCTCTCGTGGAAGATATGTAGGCCATGCTAAGCGCAATGCAGCTTACGTGTCTTGTGACGAGACTGCAGAAAAGCAGGCTGGTACCACTGCCGAAGAACAAGACAAGTGGGTCAGCTCAGGCAGGCAGCAGTCAGCAGGCTCACTCAAGGGCATCCAGATTACTGAGGTCAGGAAGGGTGCCAATAGATTCAAGGCCGCTGCTTGTCCAGACAACTCTAGATGGTTTGCTATCCTTCAGCTTGGGTAGGAGCAGCTGCATAAGTGCCATGGGACCATGGTAGTTTGTCTGCATGGTCACCTGCACATGCCAACACATGTCAGCTATGACTGACAGACACGTGCAAATGCAAGGAACCACATTCACAATCATACTCAGCCAACAAGGGACACCTCTAGTCCATCTTCTGTGACCTCATCCCCAGTAATGAAGATACTAGCATTGTTAACCAGTATGTCCAATGGCTTGTTTCCTTCCTCAATGTTCTTGACAAACTCCTTGATTGATCTGCAAACATAGCAAAGCAAATGTTGGCCTTGGCCACCTCTCAGTGTGCAGTGAGGCCCTTATGAGGTTTTTGCTGGAAGTGCAAGGCGTAAGTATTTACTTGAAAGATTGCAAGTCAAGGTGAAGAGCATCTGCGGACCCACTGCTGCCAGCCTCGCTGATGATGGCTTCCAAAATCTTGACAGCCCTGCATATGGAGGACGATATGACCAGTGTGGTCAATTTGGTGCAGCATAGCCCTTGTGACCATGCGTGCATGCATGCACGACAATGACAGCGAGACTTTGATGGGCAGAGGAAGCCGAGCTTTTCACAAGGGACTCGCAAACATAAAAGCTGTACATGCGAAATGCATACAGCACGTACTCGGCCCCTTTTGCGTTGTCCCGAGCCGCAACAGTAACGTGAGCCCCTCGTGACACCAAAGCTTTGCTGAGAGCGAGACCGATGCCGCTGTTTGCTCCCGTGACAACAACGTTTTTGCCGTTCATGTCGTCTTTCTTACCCTTGACGACGTCTATTTTGCTTGCCGTCGACATGTCAGCTGTGGTTCGGAAGCAGGACCGCTTGAACGTGTTTGATCGCCTGATGGGACGCAAGATACGCACGCTGATCCGCTGAATGCCGAGAGCTGTCATAAATGACAGCGTACAGATGTTATTAGCGCACGTATGGCTGTGTGATACTGCTGCTCCACGCAAGGCTCTCGGAAATGGAAATCTGAACGTGCAAAATTTTGACTTCGAATTAAGCTTTCTTCGGAATCAGAGTGCGATTGCCATGGCGCGCCAAACCCTTCAACTGACAGTGCGATATGCCTATCGTCCACGGCTATGTTTCAGCGGAGATCGTACGATCAGCAGGTTGAGGATGATGTTCATGTGAGCTGCTTCAGTTTCGGCCGAAAGAAGTCAAAGGCAAGTTTGCAATACTACCAAAGCAGCAGTCGTCGCTGCACTCGCACCCTGCCTGGCGTCAGCAGCAATGCATGTGACGCTGTTGCTTTCTTCGAGACGTTTCGCGGTTGTTGATGAGTCTCATACTCTCGTATCCTGATACTTAAATTGCGTCGTGTTTCTGATCACGAGCGCGGTACGTTGAGGTTGGGACCTTGCTGCGGTGCTGCAGAACGCTGGCGCGGCACGGGGAGGCCGCCTCACCGATTTGCCACCGGGACTGTTTGTTGCTCCAAGCTCTAGTGATCTGTCCGTGGCGTCTTGCTCTCTGTCTTGCATAGGTGCAGTCCCTGAAGTGGTAAGCCTGCCACTAAGCGAGGTCTCCTCCACGACAGCAAGCTGTGCAGTTCATTATACACTGCAATACATTTGCACCTCTGCAGACTCCTCTTCACCTGGACATCCCATATGTTGCCGCCAGCCCTCAGTCACATAGCAATACCTTGGCGTCAATAGAGCGTTTTGACACACCTAGAGCTTCCAACTACGGTCCAGTGTCAGAGGCAGGCAAGGCAAGAGTTGCTGCCAGAAAGCATAGCATGCGGCAAGAACATCTGGCAGCTATTGCCAACCTGAACACCTTTGCCAGGAAACGCTCCAGCAAGTCTCCATACTCAGCATCAGGTACGGCTTCTGGCAAGGGCATTTGCGTAATAACATGGACTCTGTCAGCAGATGTTGCCGGCAATTTTCAGATGGCTGCACAGCATGTGTGATTATAGATAATTCAGCAGGATGTTCTTGCTTGCGCAGGCTCTGATTCTGGCTCATGCCAGTCAGCAAGCAGACACTCAACGCCAACAGCTGCCTCTGTCAGTTCTGAACATTATCAACAGCTGCCAGGTGGCAGACAGCAGCCACCTAGCGTCATTGTTTACAATTCACCACACGTGCATGGTGAGCCTGGCTGGTCAGATGAGCCAGTCCTTGCCGATGCCATTCCAGTCTTGCACCCAAGCTCTGGCCCTGTGTACGGAGCAAGTGACTGGTATCAAGATGACAGTGGGCAGAGTCAGTCCAGCTGTCAAATACCAGCTGTTGAACCTGTACCTACCATAGGTCCAGCAAATCTGGAGATGCCAGGCCAGCTCAATATTAGCACAACTGCGGATGCTTTGCAAGGGCAGCCTTTGGTGCATGCGGCAAACCTCTCCAGTGTTCCATTGTTGGCCCAGGATTCTAGTCTCGGAGCATCCACTTCTTCACCCTGTGCTGACTCAGCAGACTTCCACGGCAGTATGGCACCAAATGCAGCTGCAGCATCGAGTAGCTGCGACAGCTTGACCTCAAGTCAGCAAGATGCCTCATCACCCATGCACTCACATACATCTGCAAGCAGCTTCTACTCAAAGGCTGGTAGCATGTCTAGTAAGGCTTGCAGTAGCCCAGTGCGCCACAACTTAGCAGTCAGCAAGTCTCACATGCCTGGCAGTGTAGGTCCAGCTCACTCTGCTTTGGAACCAGGTCCCACAACAGCCAGTCAGCTGTTGCATCAGCCAAGCAGCCAAGTGGAGCCATCAAGACAATCAGCAGCTGCAGCGTACAAGGTACGCCATTGCCATTCCAATGACTGCAAACTTGCTCCATCACGCAATGATCATGCAATGCTTGCTGCTGACAGTCAGCAGGCTACATAACATTGCTACGCCTTGTTCAGGAAAAGACAACTCAGAATGACGCAAATGCCACGGCTGCGCAGCACAACGGTCCTGTTCAGGCTCAGCTCAGGTGAAGCCTGCTTTGCTGTGACACTGTGCTCATGGGCCATCCCTCTGCACATGCTTCACATGAATGCATAGCAAGCATACTGCTCCTAATGCTGTGGAAGGTGGTTGGCCTTCATGGCCTGACTGAAGTTCCCGGCTGACAATGCAGGCAAGATGATGCACAGGCCAGCCTTACCTCCAGGGAGAGCAGCCCAGATGAGTCCCTCATCGCAGAAGGCTGGATTGTAGCTGGGACCATCATGTCCAACAGGGACTATAGATCAGGTAAACAGCCATTTGACTCACAGCATAATTAGTGAACATTCCAGACCAAGCAGATCTGTGCTGTCCACAGCAGGCAATTGTCAAGCTGTAATAAACTTTGTTATGCACAAAAGCATTGCAAGAAATCATGCTATGTGCGCGTGTACACAAGCTGTACAGGGTCCTCAAATCAAGTAAAGATTCTCTCCCAACGGCTACCACTGCATCTGCACTGATGACCTGCGGCAGAGCCTCTCACACTTGGTTGGCATGTTGCAGATGGGGAGAATGCTGTTCCCAACATCAGCAGTGCTGCATCAACGGCATCAACAGCTGTGCCACAGAAGGCCAGCCCCAGCCAGTCCTCAAGCGCTGCCTCTGCAGCTCTGAGTGATGAAGAGCTGGCTCAGCTGAGGGAGGAGCTGTCTGTCCTTTCAGAACAGCCACGTTCACAAATGGTGTGAGCACTATGTACTGCTGCCACTTCACCTCGCTGCCTGCTGCTTGTGCTGCCTGATCTCAGCATAGCCAACAGTGCATTCAGTTCCTTCTTTACTACTTGACTTGTTTAGACAATCCTGATGTCATAGGCAATACAGCGACATGAGTTGCAGCTCACAGCAATTGAATGACCGTTACTGATTAGCCTGTTGTGCAGTGGCAGTGTTAAAATCTGTGTTTTCGTTTGCAGACACCACAGCAAATAGGACGCTACCTGGACATCAGGATCAGGCTGGGTCGTGCTGGCAGTGTAGCTTCATGGGGAAGATACCAGACACCTGTTCAGGTAGCCCACCCATAAAACATGCAACCTTTTCTGTAAGGTCTTTGTATGCTGCTTTGAGCATGGATGGACTGATTCAGCGGCATGATCTGAACCGGCGTATGACCTAGACACATACTCTGCAATGCCGAGATGTTACACAGCATGCTGGGAAGTATGCTTTGTGTACGCTGCATTGACATGCACTCTTTGCATGCAGGCTGTTGTACCACCAGTCAAGGAAGCAGCAAAGCCCACAAGACCTAGTCCAATAGCGCCCACAGCTGGCCAGTACAGCAACAGCAGAGCGAAGCCTAACAGCAGCATAGCAGCTAGCAGACCCAGAAAAGCAGATGGCAAAACACCTGGATTGCCAGCTTCCAAGCAGAAGCGGCCACCTGAGAAGCGTGGTGGGGAGAACTCTGCAGGAGGCTATGTGCCGGCATACATGAAGGCAACAGCATCCGTCAAGGCCAAGGACGCTCGTGATCAGCAAACCAAAATTGCAGCAGCGCGCAGTGCTCTGAGTGAGAAGAAATGGAATCGGGCATGAAACAATGCTGATATGTTGAGTTGGCTGTAAATGTATCATAGTGTTTGGTTTACACAGATTTACAAGAGCACACTGGACTGAAATGCTAGCAACAGCATACTGGAAAACTCAAAGAGGCTGCAGTAACAGTGGAACTACAGCATGACTATTGCTCTGTCATGTGATGCCTGCAGCTCTGCAGCACAATCTCTTCTGCATCATAAAGAGCACGTCCAAACCATCTGGCCTCGTTTGTCATCTGCTGCCATGCCAACAAAGTAGTTAGGCATTCCTCTTGATCACCGAAGAGAGCCCTGCATGCAGCAACCATGCATGTGACTTGAGGAAACTCGTTCAATGCAGAAAGCCATACTCCAGGCAGAAGAGTGTTCGCTGGAAAGTACAGTGTACTTTCCTTGTACAGATTTGTTCTGCATAGCAGCAGGATATGGCAAAAGCAAGTCTTAGGTGAACGGGTATGATCTGCATGCGGACTAAACACTGACCTGAGATGCCTGTCAGCAACCTGTGCTGCTTCTTTGGTTCTCAAATCACTAATGGCATCAGGAACATTCTCAAAATAGCGCCAGACATTGGTCATCTCCCCATAGTAGCTTTTTTGCTGTTTACTGTTGTCTCCAAAGGCTATGCCAGTAGATTCTTTGGAACCTGGCATTGTCTTCTGCTCAAGCTGCCTTCTGGCCGACATACGCCTATTGAAGTAACCCCAGTATGTGTACATGTGGTATGTGCGTGCAGCTCCCTCTCTGGACATTCTGCTTGGCAAGCTGCCCTGCAAGTGAGTCATTCTCAACACAAATGCTTGCCATGTGCAATACCTGTCAAACGCAACAGACTGGATCAAGAAGAATGTTACCTCCAATCATACGTTCCATGCATTACATGATCCGCCGTCAGGCATGTGATCCACCTAGATCCTCGGGCACCAGGAGATGCAATGCAATGATCTGCAGGCTGCCAGGCAAGCCTTACCTGACTGTCTAAGAGTGCCTGGCCTCTGGCAGAGCCTAACACAGAGTCCAGGGAGGGGCGACTTGAGACGCCTGGCTGCAGGTCCAGCTGTGCTGCTGAAGCACCTCTCTGCAAGGCTTCGCCAGGTTTGGCAAATTGCACAGAGCCAATCATGTACTGGCCTTCTTGCTCATCCAGCAGCTTCACCTGTGACTGCAGCCTGATGCCGTCACTGCCTTGTGCAAGCAGCGTGGTTCCAGTTCGACCTAGAGCCTGCCTGCGCAGAGCAATGCAGCCTGATGACTGGATGATCCACTTCTGTGTAACAACAGGGGGCCGATGCCCTCTCAGGGGTAGGGCCTAGGAATGTAAGCTTATGCCAGAAACCATCACGGCATGCCACGCACATCCGGCCAATCTCCACTAAATGAATGAAAAGACTGCTCCTGTGTCACAATCCGTTCTAGTTATGGTGAATGATGCAACTTTCTCGCGAGGTGACAAACGCAAGTGGCTCATTGTAAGAAAGTTGCATGTTGCACCACACATAGCATACATTACTACACATAGCTCTATATGCAGAATGAGTGCACGCGCAGCACCACGGCACAGCTTGCCTGAATGATGCTTGTATGCTGGCGTCAGCCAAATACGCTTCTGCAACAGCCCAGTAATACAGAATATCCTCCAGCAAAGCTTTGCGTCTAGTACTGACAAGAACTCCTTCCTGCTGCTCGTCGTGCATTTCTGTGCTTGCGCTCTGTGCAGCCAGCTCGTGCAGGCACTTCTGAACTTCTGGCACAAATTCGAGTTGCTTCTGCTGCAAGGTTTGCCAGAGATTGTGCCCGGTTGTCGTGTTCGCAGACGAAACTGGAATGCCGGCAACCACACTGCTCTCCTCAAACATTGCAGAAGCACAATGCACCGCAGGAGATCTTTTGCTGTGCGTTGCTCGAGTGAGGTGAGCATGCTGAGTTGCAGCTTGTTTTGGTTCCTGCTTTCTAAAGCGGCGCAAACGCTGAGTCTCTTGATGACGCCAAAGCCGCAGTAAACTATGCACCTATAAAACCATGGAATAGGTGACGTGCTCTTCTGACATGTGTCGTTCTGACAGTTGAAAGCGATCAATGCTTTACCTGAACGGGAAGGCGACTCCGGTCCGGCAAGCACGAGTGAGCTTGGGTGCAACTTTGGGAGTCAGCAAGCTTGACAGGCATGGTAAAAGTTGCAGCCAAGCGTGGTTTGCTGTACCGCTAGCTGACCGATCACAATTTGCAAAAGTGTGCATGGCCACTGACCAGAGCGGCATACGGTTAGTCATCGCAAACTGTCTACCTGCATGGCAGTCATTGCCAGTGCCGTTATGGGAGACATTGATCGACCACTTTATTAGCAAGCAGACATGCGCTTAGCATGACCTGCAACTGTGTTCATAGTAAGTCTGCACGCACGCACACAACGTCGTTGCAACAATTGGCTACGGATTGCTTAATCATCGCCATAATACCTGCTGGGAACCCAAGGCTTCACACAGCATGCAACTTGGACAGTCACCTGCCTCAAACTTTGTGTGGACCCAGGAACCGGTACATGTACAGTGAAGTACACTCAATATTCTCAGATATACAAAAACGTCAAGAGAGGACCTGTTCTATGCAACACAACGCTCACACTAGTAGCCACCTTCTGCTAGCTCCTCCGCAGTGACACCACTGTCTCGCAGCATGCGAGTGAATCGATCTTGAGCCTCATCAGGGACTCCTTCCTGCTGCTGCTGCAAGTGAACACCATTGGTAGCATCACTACCATGCACCTGGCCTTCCACCAGGGAAGCACTTTGCTGCGCAGATTTATTTGCCCTTAACCTGGGCTTCATTTGAGGTCGGCCTCTTGATGGCTCCCCATTGGGTGCTGAACCAATGTGCTGATTGCCTGCGTTTTCATCTTCTCTGAGCTCATCTGCTTCAGCGTCAGAGTCTGGTCGGTACACTGGATCAGATGCACTGCCATAAGGAAGGGGATTTGCGGTATAATCCGTGGGTTGCGCATCTTTGACATTGCCACTAGGAGCAGCCTCAAGATAGGTTGAGTCATCCTGCATCAGTATTGCACACATATGACCATCCATCCATCTCTTTGCTTGAAGTGTTGTTTAGGGCTGAGCAAGCTTGAGAGTGACTGCCTATGACTGATATACAATGTGTCAGAAAGCAAAGCATGCCGAAGATGTAGCGAGCAGAAGTTGTCTGTCCGCAATTCGTTGGAAATGCATAAAATGTAATCAAGCGACATGCAAAAAAGGCCAAGACAAAAACTGACTCATCTAAGTGGCTGCATCTCTGACATAAATGGAAAGGCAAGCATAGGAATCACCTGTTGAACCTCATTCTGTGCTGCCTGCAGCTCGTGAATCATCTCGACATAGTCATCACTCTGTGCATGCTGCATGCACAGTAAAAGGTATCAGTGTACTGTTCAACAAAAGTCAAGAGCAGCGGTGTGCTTTTGTCAGTCTGTTCCAGGTAAAGACCACGACACAGTGATGGCTCCAGCAACACTGGTTGAAATTCACGGACTAAACCACAACCTCCTACTACCACAAACACAGACCACATCAAGTTAGGCATATGCTGTTTACGCAGCATTTTTGACACGATGTATGACACCATCTGAACGCTGCACTTAGTCTTACCTGGCCATTGATGGCTGCAGTGACTTTCTTGGGGTGTGCCTTTTCCTCCCGCTTGTACTTCAGCTTCACCTGCCTGTGTGACCGGTTGTTGCAGGGCAGACCCAGCGCTGCCATGCGCGAGTTGATTCGAGTTGCCACATAGTTGAAATTGGTGCCCCAGATCTGCAGTGCCTGCAACATAAAACAATACTCTCACCAATCATGAGCAAATGTGTGAGCCGTAGCAATGATTGAACTGGAATTCAAAGCAACGTACAGCATTCTTGCACCAACAGATCACTGGAACAAGTGCTGATGCAAACCATGCATGGCATCCAGCAACTAGCCTCCTATCATCTAGCTACATCTACCACAATGCACTCAGCAAAGATGAACGAAGAATCTCACCAATTTAGAAAATTGATGAAAAAAGGTTTTAGGATTTCAATAGTTTCACAATTTATTTTATTGTTTTCCTTGGTGACACGTACCGAGTAGAACTCCTCAGTCTCCTCAGGGCTCCAGCGAGCCGTGTTCTCCCTCTTCATGTAGGACTGGGAGTTGACAATATCATGCTGGCCTTCTTCCCTGCGCGTGTACTCCTGGCGCGGCTGGGCCTGCATGGTCAGACTGGCCCGGTCCAGCACCAGCTGCCCTGTCTCCTCATCCAGAATCATCTGAGGGGCACCTATTGCCTCTGACTCTGGCTGTGAGGCCTGAGAGGGTTGTGACCTGCTGGCAGAAGCTTGCCCCATTGCTGCGGCAGCCTGCAACATACAACACAGGTCGAGAGCAACATACTTGACTCTCTAGTCAGTCTGGCCTGTCTATGACTCGCAACCCAAAAGTTGTGTGATTGCATTGTCAGGTGTCAGCTTCAATATTTTTTGGAATGTGCCTAACTCGAAGCCTGTAACAATTGCTGATCCTCAGGTCCACAGTGGGTCATAGTAATGTTTTCCACATGGTGCATGGATAATGCCTGCATGACTGGACCAAGCTGGCAAGGAAAGACAGAAGGGAAAGCGGCTGAGACGTAGGATAGCACACCACTGGAGCCTTGACAGCTTGACAGCATCAGCACATGCACATGCTGGTCAGCGTGTTGAAGCTGATAATGCACCCAGCCGCATCTCACCTATTGTAGATCCTTCAAGCTATTGCTCAACACATGACCAAGCAATGCAGCAGGCATAGACACATTGCATTCCTCAAGATGGTGCTGACGCCCAGCAATAAAGCCGTCCACAAACAAGTTGATGTGGTAAAGTGCGATTCAAGTCAAAGCAAGATCTTGATGCTCAAGAGCTCAGGGATTCACCTTTGCAGCTTGCTCAGCGCTGGCCTTGACGCGGTCCTTGGCCATGGCACACTTGATGATGGTTTTCATGGGCATTGTATGAGGGTCTATGGTCTGCTCAGCCAAAGGAGTCCTAGTCTTACGAGGCTCAGCCCCTGCTCCCTTTCCCATCCCTGCAACACACAAGACCTGCTCATACCCAGGTAGAGCATTGTTCTGGCCTTGATCGGTGCCCCAAAAGCTGCCTTGCCAGGCTCCTATTGCTTTTCAGGGCTGTTATGCGGTGATAGTGAAGTTGAGATTGAGATGCAAAGCAACATTGCATACTGCAAACAGCAGCACAACTTGTCTGGGTAGGTGGCAGACAAACTTTCAGCAGATGCTTCCTGTCAATGCATACAACAGGCTGCGCATGTTCGTGCACAGCGAGGTGTATGCAGCAGAAATGGAAAAAGGTTGGCATCAAGCACCTTTGCGCTTCTTGGCCTTGGTCATGGGGCCGGTACTGGGACCTGCAGCTGCTGGCAGGTCTTCAGCAGCTGCTTCTGCTGGCACCATTGCCATAGCATCTTCACCAGCTGCATGATGGCTTGGTTGGGCTGCATCAAAAGCCTCTGGAGCATCTGCAGCTTTTCTCTTGCCAGCTGTGGGCTTGAAGCGGCGTTCCTGTCAAAAGGAGAATAGGTGTGAAGAACAGCTTATGATTAGGTTGATTGGGTTTCATCATGTCACCATTCAAGCACCAGCCAAGGAAGGTAGCGGCCCCTGCATGTTGGTTATAGCTTACCGAGCCTTCTACTGGTGCTGCAGGTACAGTGTCTGTGACAGGAGCTGCTGCTGAAATGTTGGTTGTGTGAATTGAAGGGTCTGAGGCCACAGCAACAAGTTGCTCCTCAACAACTGTGTCTTGAAAGGAAGGCTGAACTGGTGCACTGGCCCCTGAGCAGCAAGGGAAGGTAAGTCGGCACCTCTACTCTGCTTCTGGACAGTGACACATGTTTCTTGGGTCGACCACCAGACACAAACCTTGCGGACGTGCTTCTTCGCTTTCACGGGCAGGAGCTGGCTCTTCAGCGGGCTTTGCTTTTGGCTTGGGTCTCTGAACCAGGGCACAACTGTGTTGAGTACTGATCACACACGCCGCAAGCACAAACTCTTCAGACGCTGCGCTTACCGCTCGAGCAGCGGGGCCAAATCTTGGCTTTGCCTTGGTCTCACTTGCCTTGCTCTGGTCACTGGTAAGTTTCGACAGGTCAAAGTCCATATCAAGCTCTCGTGTCTAGCAAAAACAGGCTTCCGACGCCCGCGTCAAAGATAGAGCGCCTGACCTTCGGACGCAGTCCGCTAGTCAGTCACCCTGGAGCATCATGAAGGTGGGATTTTACATGCGTGACGCATTGATTTGCTGCACCTGCATAACATTTTCTTAGTGTTATGTATCCTGCAGAACATTTGCTAACTGCAGATTTAATCAATCCTTCTTATGTCAAAAGGTCATGGTGCCCGAAGGACGTCTTGTTATGCATAAATTATGCCCAAAGGCGGTATTAATTTCCTTCCAAAGGGCAAACTTATTTGATGCTATTTGCTATGCAATGGCAAAACTATCATGCCTTGAAGATCCTTTCACTGCCACAGTGTCTGCAAGCTGTTCACAACGTTAGCATCAGCCGCAGCAGCAGCAGCAGCATCCTCACAAGCAGCCAGCAGAAGCGTGAGCAATCAAGCGCATTGACGGACCAGCTCAAGTATGCAGCAGCTGTCATCTTGAGAGGGGTATGCATGCACTCTTCTTGCGCCTTCACATTAGCTTTGCGGATGTTGCAGTGTGTCTTCATTGCCCTTGTTGAGCCAGAAGCCTTGATTCCGCGTTCTCCTTCCAAACTTCTCCTCCTTCAAAGACTTCCTTTTTCCAGATGGGGACTTTAGCTTTCAACTCATCTATCAGCCATGCAACTGCCTTCACACACGGATTAACACAGCTTAAGGCAAGAGGTGACCGCATTGACATACAGGCTATACTCACGTATATGACAGATTCAAGCGGACAGCAAACATACAGACTCCACCTTGCTGATTTTGCAACATAGATCAGCAGACATTACCTGTAATGCGTCTTGTCTATGAGTTGAGCTCACAGCAATAACAACACTTGTTTCGCCAACAGGACATAGCCCGATTTTATGAGCAACAGCCACCTTTGTCAAAGACCATTTGTTGCGTGCCTGCTGGCAAAGACCCTGAGGACAGTGCAAGCAAAATATTGCTCTCAAGTATGTGCCACGGAAAAGAGGCTGATGATCGTCTCTGGCACTGCTTGAGCATCAGTATGTGCCCATAATGAACTGGTGTGGCTTTGCCCATAATGAACTGGTGTGGCTTTGCTTGAGGTCCAAATGCGCTTTTGCCAAGACCCTGCATACGGCCGTGGCTGCAGAGCAAACCACAACGCAGGACTGACCCGCATAATCTTTCCCGCCATGTCATCGTAAGCTTCGTACACAAGTTGGATAACTTTCTTGCCCTGAAACACGTTCCTGGTCACCCCACTGAAAGTTGCAACGGCCCCGGCACTATCATCCTCAACGTATGCAACGTATTGCGATAGGTGAAGGGTATCTGGCGTTACACATACAAACGTATCGTCGTCTGACATTCCGTACAGCCATTCAGTACAGGGCTTCGACAACAACTTCAAAGCGTCACGGTGCTTGATGCACAGCTGCGTACGGTCGCACGGCGCTCCGTAGAACATTTGAGATTACCATTGAGTCACACACACTCTCCGAGGTTATGTGTCATTCGCGAAGGCATGCAAACGCCCTTCCGTAAGTTCGTGGAAGGCATTGCGCACGTGAGCCTTTCAAGCTCTTGGAGCCTCTACAGGAGATCTTGGATCACTCAAAGCGTGTGCCATCACACGAGCGCACTGCTGACACGCATACCGTTCTCCTTCAATTGACACACTCGCATATTCGCTTTGCTCGTCCTGTTTGCGAACGCGTGCAAATGTTGCCACCAAGATGCTCCCGCATCTGGGTCACGAGGCACGTGCACCTTAAAGTTCGTGTCGCTCACTGGAAACTGGCCTGCATGTAGAGAGCTCTTTCTGAATCTGTACTGAAGCTATGCTTTCTGTTTCTAGTTCGTATCAGGGTTTTCTACGATGTATACATAACTTTGCATTCAGTGGGCCTATGGGTGGCCATGGCTGGCAAGTAGCTCTGCATGATCATCTGGGCGACCCAGATCATCTGGGCCAGATGTGTCTAATTTGCAGCCATCCATGGCCGTTGGGGCAAATGCCCTGGAGGCAGCTACCAAAGCAGCTGCTCGGGTGCCAGCTCAGTGCACTTGAGAAGAGGCGGCATAACAACAACCCCTCCAACGATCCGTGTCAGTGTTGCCTTGGACTGGGCGTGAGACTGAGCCGTGCAGCTCAGCAAGCAGGCGTTGTTGCGCCTGTTCCTATTATAGCACGCTCGCATCCGTTAAACGAGGAATCTCCCGGCATACGCAAGTCAGGTGACCACAGCCTCACTTGTTCCGTTCTTCAATGGGGGCTTTCCATGGCAAGCCTGCTGACAGACAGATTGGCGAGGGAACTTTTGCCACCGTCTGTATGGTTGCAAACAAAGATGATCAAGGTCAACATCAAGCGTACGCTGTTAAGCGGTTGAAGAGACAAAGCAGCGTCGAGGAGGCCGGGCTCTTCAACAAAGAAATCGACATCCTTAGTTCGATGGATCACGGGTGAGCTCGCAGTACTCGCGGCCTGTTTGCTCTGCTTTGCTAACAAGCGTCGCCATTTTTGGCACTGCCTGCAGCTGAAACGCCTGGTTTATAGTCTGCTGGCAACCCGCTTTGAAATATAGGCTAGCATCTGTTCATGTTTCCAAGACGCACAACAGTCCACCGTGTCGTGACTCCAGGAACATTGTGTCCTTCATGGGTACTGGCAAACTGGAGGACGCCGACTATCTGATGCAAGAGTATATTGCAGGAGGTATGCTGAAAGATCAGGCATGAAAGTTTCAGCACAGATGATGTTGCATTGTATGGCACCGAATGCTGCCAGAGCACTCAAGCAGGAAGGCATGCAGCACACCACATGCTGCTTCTGCACCTGATGCCAACTTGTTACGTTGCAGGCACAGTACGACAAATGATTCTCAAACAAATGGCACATCCGCTGAGGCGTGTCTACACAGACAGCGACTGCCTTAGATGGAGCATGGACATAGCCAGGGCCTTGATGTACCTGCATTCAGGGGCTGCGGGCTCCATGATTCTGCACCGTGACATCAACCCAGACAACATCATGCTCACTTCCCAGGACCCTCATCAGTCTGACGCCAAGCTTGTGGATTTTGGCTTGCACACCAGCATCCCACACTCAGAAGAAGATTGCTCCCCTGACGGTTGTCTGCTGCTGCTGCTGCTGCTGCTGCTGCTTTCATGCAACAAAGAAAGAGACAGACGTCCCCACAATGAAGCCCCTTCATGCTGCCACAGCATGCTTCCTGAGCAGTGGCACGTCTATGCTTTGCTGCACAACGTGATATCTTGATCAAGTCATGACTATGGAGCAGAATTGGTTTTGTCACATACTAAACCCCTTGAAATCTGCCTGTCTCAGTGCTGAACTATACCATCATCTCACACAGCATGATGAGACCAAACATGTCAATGCTGCTGGGTACATCCGCTGGTACATCACGGCCATTGTAGTCTCTGCCGTGCACGCCATGCAGCCCATTTTGCAACTGAATCTGGCAGGCTGATGATGCACTATCTGCAGGGCTGTTGCCAAGCCTGAAGGGCAAGGGCAGCATAGCCAAGGGTGAGCAGCTGTACAGCCTCACTGGCACCACAGGCTCCCTCATGTACATGGCCCCTGAGGTAATATTTCCATCAATTTCCATAGCACATTCCACAGCAGGTCACCCGGCAAGTCACGCATCTCTTTACCCTGCTGGCAGA
>JAABUW010006404.1_pt1 | contig 14768 bp, 14 predicted proteins | sample 5560081 | NCBI WGS metagenome assembly JAABUW01 (sample SAMN10711882, study PRJNA513363) | rock metagenome | isolation source: Antarctica rocks | place: Antarctica: Victoria Land, Knobhead sud
CATATTGGCGCGACTGGATCGGCCGGTTCGACGATGGCAAGACGAAGTGGGCCGCCGAGGTCAGGCGGTCGCTGATCACGCTCAAGGCACTGATCTACCGGCCGAGCGGCGGGCTGGTCGCCGCCCCTACCACGTCGCTCCCCGAGGCGCCGGGGGGCGACATGAATTGGGATTACCGCTACTGCTGGCTGCGTGACGCCACCTTCACCGTGGGCGCGCTGCTCAATGCCGGCTTCCACCAGGAAGCTCGCGAATGGCGGGACTGGCTGCTCCGCGCCATCGCCGGATCGCCCGAACGCATGCGGATCATGTATCGTATCGACGGATCGCGGCACCTGTCGGAGTGGATTGTCGATAAGCTGCCAGGCTACCGCTATGCCAGCCCGGTGCGGGTCGGCAACGCCGCCTCCACCCAGCACCAGATCGACGTGTTCGGCGAGGTGCTGGACTGTCTCAGCCTGGCCCGCAAGGGCGGCCTTGGCACCACCGGGCAGGAGCGCGCAGTCCAGGTGAAGATCGCCGAGCACCTGGAGAAAGTATGGAACACCGCGGGTTCGGGCGTATGGGAATCCCGTGCCGAGCCGCGGCACTACACCTACTCCAGGGCCATGGCCTGGGTGGGCATCGACCGCGTGCTGCGGTTCCTGCAATCCGAAGAAGGCCGTGAGGATGCTCACCCGGGACTGGTGCAGCGGTTGACGGCGTTGCGCCAAACGATTCACGACGAGGTTTGCCGCGAAGGCTGGAATGAGGGCCTTGGCACCTTCACCCAGTATTATGGTGGGCAGGAGATAGACGCCAGCCTGCTGCTGCTGCCGCTGGTTGGCTTCCTGCCGGCTGACGACCCCCGCATGGCCGCCACGATCGAGACGATCCGGCGCGAGCTGACCGAGGGTGGGCTGGTGCGGCGGACGCGCGCCAAGCCCGGCAAGCCGGCGGAGGGCGCCTTCCTGGCCTGCTCCTGCTGGATGGCCGATTGCCTCTCGCTGCAGGGCCGCCACGACGAGGCGCGCGAGCAGTTCGAGCGCGTGCTCGCCCTGTGCAACGATGTAGGCCTGCTGTCGGAGGAGTACAACGTGCCGGCCAAGCACCTTGCGGGCAATTTCCCGCAGGCGCTCACGCACCTTGCCCTCGTCAACACCGCCCTCGGCCTGTCCGGCCGCGTCCTGCATCGCGGCGGAGGATAGCCCGATCTGACCCCGGCCGTTCCCGGCCCATGCCTACCGGACTTCTTGGAGTGCCATGCCATGGCTTCGCCCGACCACTACGACGTCATCGTCATTGGCAGCGGCCCCGGGGGCGGGTCGCTCGCGCACCGCCTGGCCCCCACGGGCAAGCGCATCCTGATGCTGGAGCGCGGCGGCTACCTGCCCCGCTCGCGCGCCAACTGGGACGCCAAGACCGTGTTCGTGGACGGCGCCTACCAAGCCCCCGACACGTGGTATGGCAAGAAGGGCGAGACGTTCCACCCCGGCCTGCACTACTACGTGGGCGGCAACTCCAAGGTGTACGGCTCGGCGCTGTTCCGCTTGCGGGAGCGTGATTTCGGCGAGCTCCGGCACAAGGACGGCGTCTCGCCGGCCTGGCCGCTCGGCTACGACGCGTTTGAGCCGTACTACTGCGATGCCGAGGCGCTGTTCCACGTGCACGGCCAGCGCGGCGAGGACCCTAACGAGCCGTGGTCAAGCAAGCCGTACGCCTACCCGCCCGTCAGCCACGAGCCGCGCATCCAAGGCCTCAGCGACCGGCTGGCCGGCGAGGGATTGCACCCGTTCCACCTGCCGCTGGGTATCCTGCTCGACGAGCGCGACGGCAAGCCCACGCCGACCAGCCCGTGCATCCGGTGCGACACCTTCGACGGCTTTCCCTGCGCCATCAATGCCAAGGCCGACGCCCAGGTCATCTGCGTCGATCCGACGCTTGCCGCCCACCCTAACTTTACCCTGCTCACTGGCGCATACGTCTCAAAGCTCGAAACCGACGCTTCGGGCAAGACCGTCAGCCGGGTCCACGTGACCCGCGACGGGCAGGAGGAGCAATACTCCGCCGACATCGTCGTCGTGGCCTGCGGCGCGCTCAGCTCCGCCTTGCTGCTGTTGCGCTCTGCCAGCGAGGCGCACCCGCGCGGCTTGGCGAACGGGTCGGACCAGGTGGGGCGCAACTACATGCGCCACAACATGTCCGTGCTCATGGCGCTCCTGAAGGAGCCGAACAACACGGTGTTCCAGAAGACGCTGGCGGTCAGCGACTACTATTTCGGCTCGCCGGATTGGGAGTACCCGATGGGCTTGATCCAGATGTGCGCGACGTCCCACGGCGAGCAAATCCGCGGCGAGTCGCTGCCCTCCTGGCTGTCCTGGGCGCCAGAGATGCCGTTCGAAAAGATGGCGGAGCACTCGATCAACTTCTGGCTGCAAAGCGAGGATCTGCCGCGGCCCAAAAACCGCATCCTCTACGATGGCGAAAAGGTTGTGCTCGATATTACTGAGGGCAACGAGGAGGCGGCCCAGCGCCTGAAGGGCAAGCTGGAAAGCCTGCTGGAGCCGATGGGGGCGCACAAGCACCTGTTCGAGCGTAGCCTCTATCTCGGCAAGGACATCCCGATCAACGGCACCGCGCACCAGGCTGGCACCTGCCGCTTCGGCACCGACCCGGCGTCCTCGGTGCTGAACCTCGATTGCCGCGCCCATGAGGTGGACAACCTCTATGTCGCCGACGCGAGCTTCTTTCCGTCAATCGGCGCGGTGAACCCGACCTTGACTATCATCGCCAATGCGCTGCGCGTCGCCGACCACATCGCCGGGCGGCTCAACGGATGAATTCGGACGAGGAAGCTGACAGCCATGCTGACACGCGTCGCGGTTTTCGAGAAAGCCATCGTTGCGGGCGGGGAAAAGGCCCTTTTCGACCAGGTGGGTGAGCGGCTGGAGCCGATCTGGCGTGGGTTCCCCCACGTCCTGAATGGTCGCGTGCTGCGGACCCGCGAGGCGGATCCCGGAGCCATCCCGGTCGTGATGGTGCTGGAGATGGACTTCCCCGGCCTCGGCTCGATCCGCGCCTCGCTTGCGTCCGACATCAAGATCGAGGCGCACGAGACGACCCTGGAGGTGCTCAAGCCGTTCAGCGGCCGGTTGTCCCATTTCACCACCGAGAACCGCTCCTTGGATGCCGGGGCAAGCTAGCCGACATGGCCGATCGCCCACTTTCGATTGACATCCGCAGCCCGCTTTTGCTCAAGGCAAATGATCTGGTGTTGCTGACCCAGGAGGACGGCAACTTCCCGCTGGATGTGCCAGGTTTCGGATTGTTCTACCGCGACACCTGCTACCTCGGCGCTTACACCCTGCGACTGCACGGCACCGACCCGCTGCTGCTGATGGCGTCCGACGTAGAAGGCATGGCGGCGCAGATCGAACTCACCAACGGCAAGCTGCGGACGATGAACGGGGAGAACATTCCCGATCATAAGCTGAGCTTGCGCCGCACTTTGCTGGTGCACGACGACGGACCGGTGTTCGTAGACACCATCGCCCTGCGCAACTTCACCGACGAGGCGGTCGTGCTGCCGTTGTCGCTGGAATTCTGCACGACGTTCGAGAGCATGTTCGTGCTGCGGGGCACGCCGCCGGGCAAGCGGGGTCGGCTGCTGGCGCCGGAATGGGACGGAACGGCGCTGCGGTTCTGCTATGAGGGCGCCGATAACGTGAGGCGCACCCTGCTGGTGGAGTTTTCCCTGACGCCGGTCGTGGCGCCGCGCACGACCGAGCAGACGGTCGCGCATTTCGCGCTGTCCCTGGCATCCCGGGCCAGCCAGGACCTGATCGTCACTTGCCACGTTGATGAACGCCCAATCGGCGAGGCTGCGCCCAGCTCGGCCCGTGCGCCCCGGAGTGCTGCGGAGATGCGCGCGGCCAAGGAGGCGGCTGCCGGACGGCTGCTCGACGGCTACGCCCGCCTGGAGACGTCGAGCAAAGGCTTTGGCGAGACGATGGCGCGCTCGCTGTCGGACCTGGCGCTACTAGAGGTCCGGCGTGGCAGGCACCACTTTATTGCCGCCGGGGTGCCGTGGTTCGTCGGCCTGTTCGGCCGCGACAGTCTGCTGCCGACCATCCAGTGCCTCGCCTTCAACCCCGACCTCGGCGCCCGCACCGTCCGCGCGCTCGCACATTGGCAGGGCAAGAAAGAAGACGAGAAGACCCGCGAGCAGCCGGGCAAGATCCTGCATGAGCTTCGCGTGGGCGAACTTGCCCACCTGCACGAGGTCCCGCAGACCCCGAGCTACGCCGCAGTGGACTCGACGCTGCTGTTCCTGATCGCCATCGCCCGCCACGTGGACTGGACCGGCGACCTTGCCCTGTTTGGGGAGCTGTGGCCGAACATCGACGCCGCGCTGGGCTGGCTACGCCGCAAGCTGGACGAGGGCGGCGGCTACGTGACCTACAGCGGGCTGGCCGAGGACAGGCAGCCGGTCAACCAGAGCTGGCGCGATTCCGGCACCGGCGTGCTGCGGGCTGATGGCAGCTACCCCGTGCCGCCGCTCGCCCTGGTCGAGGTGCAGGGTTACGCCTTCCAGGCCATGACGCTGACCGCTTGCTTGCTGCGCCGGTCCGGTGAGGCGGGGCACGCGGATCGTTTGGAGGCGATGGCAGCCGATCTGCAGCAGCGCTTTGCAAGCGACTTCTGGATGGAGGCGGAGGGCTGCTACTGCCTGGCGCTGGAGCAGGGCGGAGAGCAGGTCGCCTCCGTCACCTCCAATGCCGCCCAGGTGCTGTGGACCGGCATCGCCAGCCCCGGCCACGCGGCCCGGATCGCCGCCCGTGTCATGCGGCCGGACATGTTCTCCGGCTGGGGCATACGCACACTATCGGCCGAGCACGCCGCCTTCGACCCGCTCGCCTATCAGCAGGGCAGCGTATGGCCGTTCGACAACTCGCTGATCGTGTCGGGCCTGCGCCGCTACGGGGAGGACGCGGCGGCGCTCCGCGTCACTGCGGCGGCGCTGGACGCAGCCCAAGGCTTCCGCCGGTTTCGGTTACCCGAGTTCGTCGCCGGCACCCAACGCCAGCCAGGCGACGGCCCGACCCACACGCCCCGTGCCGACCCGATGCAGGCCTGGTCCGCCGCGGCGGTGCCGTTCATGGTCACGGAGCTGCTTGGCTTGCACGCCGACGGCTTTGGCAAGCGCCTTCATGTCCGCCGGCCGCTGCTGCCCGACGGGGTGGACGGGCTGTCCCTGCACGGGCTGCGCGTGGCTGGTGGCACCGCCTCGCTCCGATTCACGCGCCATGCGGGAGCAGCCGGGACCGAAATCCTTGCGAGCGACGGCGTCGAGGTGATCATTGGATGACGTCCGCCGGACTTTATCTTGCCCACCGCGAGCACGGCAGCCCCTGCAATGGGCCGGTGTTCCCAGCCGTTTGCAGCGTCAATCCCGCGCTGACGATCCAGACGATTGCCATGCGGACGGCGGCGCAGACTGGCGCCCCTGCCAGGCACGGCGAGCGATGACCGCCGTTCGAGGGAGCTGGAGCAGGCAGATGCGGGATACCGCATCGTGACCACGTCCAACCTCGTCATCCTGATCGTCCGTTACGGCCTCGTCGTGCTGTTCTTCCCGGCCAGCGCGCTCGACAAAATCTTCAATTTCCATGGCGCCGTGAAGCAGGCGTCGCAGGTGTTCTCGTCGCACCGTGTCGCAGCGGCGCTGATCCTGGCCGGCGTGTTCGTCGAACTCGCCATGCCGCTCGGCATCCTGACCGGGGTAGCGGACCGGCTCGCGGCGTTCATCATGGCCGGCTACTGCGCGGTGACCGCGGTCCTGTTCAAGCGGTTCTGGGAACCCGGGGACTTCTGGCGCGCCGGCGAGAGCAAGGGCCGCGAGCTATTCTGGGATTTCCTGAAAAACCTCTCCCTCGCATCCGGCTTCCTGCTGATAACGGTCGGACTCGACGGGCATGACTGGTATGCCTTCGTAGCCGACCCGCTGGCGTCCTCCCACCCTTATGCAGCCGCCGCGCCGCTGCACTGATGTCTGGAGACCGGCGATGCGGAACCCGATCGCGATAATGGCGGCCGAAGGCGGGCAGGCCGGGGACGGCGGCAGGAGCGGCCCGAAGCCGCATGTCCCCTACTGGCACCTCTGGACCGACGAGAACGGCGCCAGCCACCAGACGAGGTGCGCCCTGACGGAGTTCAAGCAGAAGGGCGTCGGCGGAGCTGACCCGCAATGGAACAACAAGCACGAGAAGGTCTCTTCGACCGTCGTCGTCACGGTGCAGCCGGTCGGCTGGGTGGGCGACTGGCACGAGAACCCGGCACCGCAATGGATCATCGTGCTGTCAGGCCGCTGGTGGGTCGAGAGCATGGACGGTGCCCGCATCGAGCAAGGCCCAGGCGAGTTCTCGTTCGGCGAGGACCAGGGCTGCACGAAGGGTGCGAACGGCCGGAAAGGTCATCGCTCGGGCACCGTCGGCGACCAGTTCGCTGTGTTGATGACGGTCCAGCTTCACATCGACCCGAAACGTGAGCCTTGCCATGTCAGCTGAGAAGCCGCCGGCCCGGACAGCGAGCAACGCGATGAGCGGGCAGGGATTGCAGGCCATCGCCGGCTTCGCCCTGATCACGGCTGACCTTCCCAGCCTCGTCCGGTTCTACCGTGACGTGCTGGGCTTTGCGCTTCACGGTGCAGATGCGCCGGTCGGTGATGGCGAGATGGCGCTGCTCGGCCTGTCCGGGGCGGGAAGGCGCCAGGTGCTGAGCCTCGGCGACCAAACGCTGTTGATCGACCAGTTCGAGCAGGCGGGCCGGGCCTACCCGGCGGACGGCGACGCGGCCTCGCTCTGGTTCCAGCATCTCGCCCTCGTCGTGGATGACATGCATGGCGCCCATGCTCGTCTGCGCGGCATCGCCCCGATCTCGCAAGGAGGGCCGCAGCAACTGCCAAGCGCCTCGGACGGCGTGCAAGCCTTCAAGTTCCGCGACCCCGACGGCCATCCGCTCGAACTGCTGCAGTTCCCCAGTGGCGGGACGCCCAGCGCCTGGCGGAACCGGCGCAGGCTGGATGGCCAGATTGGCCTTGGCATCGATCACTCGGCAATCAGCGTGTCGGATGCGGAGGCGAGTGCGGCCTTCTACCAGGCGCTTGGCCTGAGCGCCGGCGGGCGCACCTTCAACAAGGGGCCGGCGCAGCAGCGCCTCGACGGCCTGCCCAGCGTCGAGGTGGCGGTCGTCTCGATGAACCCGCGGGATGGCGTGCCGCACCTCGAATTACTCGGCTACCACACGCCGAAGGGCCAGGTCGGCCCGGTGCTGCGGGCCAACGACGTTGCGGCGACACGCATCGTCTGGCTCGGCCGGAAGGCACGGTTGATCAGCGACCCGGACGGTCACTTGCAACAGGTCCAGACGTGACGGAGCATCGCCGATGGCCCACGCAAGCCGCGCAGCCAAGCATGGAGAAGAAAGTGCAGCAGCCTAGGTCAATGCGTTCGGCTGAACCGACCCGCCGCGAGATGGCGGTCCTCGCGCTGCTCGCCCTGCTCGTTCCCGCGACGGGATGGGCGCAAATCCCGGCCCGCGAAGGCAACACATGGGACTGGCGCCATCACCAGCCCACGCGTGCGGGCGTGCAGCGTCGTGAGCGCGCCGCGGGCGTCGCTCCCAGTTCATCGCGGCAGAAAGCGCTTGATGGGCAAGTGAGGCAGTTGGATCGGCAGTTGCTCGGCCATCGACCCAACGGTATCGCGCGTTCATCCGGGCCAAGAGAACGGCCCCTTGAAGGCACCCCTTTCAGGGTGTTCATTACTTGATGGAGCCAATTATAGATGCTAAGAGTATCAGTAAGGCGCTCGTATCTGCCGAGTTTTACTTTGTCATTTCGAGTGGGTCGAGCAGCCCGGTGCGCGTCCCTGGGACCATGCTCCCCAGGCAAGCCAGAAAGCAGCCACCCAGCGGCCGGTGCCTACTGAAACACCCTGAAAGGGGTGGGTCTTACCCGGCCTATGGCGGACAGATCGAGGGCGAGGTGACCGGCCGCGAGCTGCGCGGCCGCTGGATCGAGGGCAAGCGCACTGGCGGCCTCAGCTTCGTGCTCGCGCCGAACGGCCAAAGCTTCATGGGCCGCTTCGACACCGGCGAATGGTGGACCGGCGGGGGCGTGCAGCCCGGCCTGCGCGAGGTCGCCGTGAACCAAACTGGCGCACGCCAGGCGCTGCGCACCTTCGTGCTGGCCGGCAACGCCGCCCAAGCCGGCAACCCCGACGAGTGGGCCAAGGCCGCCGCCGTCACCGATTTCGGCGACACGGCCGCCAGCATAGCACCACGCCAGAAGCTGGCCGCCGACGAGCGGGCGGACAAGACGGCACTGATGCTCGGCGTGCTGCGCCTGGCCGGCTGGATGCGGGTCCGGCTGGGCGACCTCGACTACGCCACGCCCGAGTTGGGCGCGGCGGCAGAGTGAACAACCAACAACAAGGAAACCCAGACATGAACAACGACTTGCAACGCCGCCTGATGGCGGAATTCTTTGGGACATTCTGGCTGGTGTTCGGCGGCTGCGGCGCCGCCGTCTTCTCGGCCGCGTTCCCGCAGCTTGGCATCGGCTTCGTCGGCGTGTCGTTCGCCTTCGGGCTGACGGTGCTGACAATGGCTTACGCGGTCGGCCACATCAGCGGCGGCCACTTCAACCCGGCCGTAACGCTCGGCTTGTGGTCCGCCGGCCGCTGCGCCAACCATCATGTCGTCCCCTACATCATAACCCAGGTCGTGGGCGCGGTGTGCGCCTCCGCGGTGCTCTACCTGATCGCCTCCGGCAAGCCGGACTGGGTGCCAGCCGGCTTCGCCAGCAACGGCTACGGCGACCTCAGCCCGGGCAAGTACAGCATGGTGTCGTGCTTCCTGGCCGAGCTGCTGCTGACCTTCTTCTTCCTGCTGGTCATCATCGGCACGACCTCCAAGGGCGCCGCAACCGGATTCGCCGGCATCCCGATCGGGCTGGCGCTGGTGCTGATCCACCTGATCTCCATCCCGATCACCAACACCTCCGTCAACCCGGCGCGCAGCACGGCGCCAGCCCTGTTCGCCGGCGGCGGCGCCATCCTGCAACTCTGGCTGTTCTGGATCGCGCCGATTGCCGGGGCCATGATCGCCGGCATGCTCGGCCGGATGCTGTTCGCCGACAGCTCGATAGACGAGACGACGGTGGTGGAAGAGCGGCGTTCGGCGGCATAATCCAGCCTCCTGCCGCGCCAACCCGTCCCGTCATTGCGGGCCGGTGAAGGCGCGGCAGTCCAGGGACCGTCAGATTGGCCCCCCGATGCTGACGGTCCCTGGCCCGCCGCGTCGCCTGGCTTCTCCCAAGCGCGCGGGAGCTGAGACGCATCACGGATCATGCCAACCGGCTTGAGCTGACCCTCAATCAACCGTCATTGCGAGCCGCTTGCGTCGCGGCAATCCAGGAGCCCCCAGGACCGTGCTCGCCGTCCCTGCCTCGCTCCTCGCAACGGGGTAGGGCGGGTAAGCGCAGCGCCACCCGCCGCAACAAGGTCCGGCGTCCACGCAAGGTGCGCCTCGCTCCCCCTCAATGCACCGCCGCCCTCATCCGGTCATACCCTTCGCCGCCCGGCATCAAGCCCCAAGCATCGCCCGCGCCTGCGCCGCATCGGCAACGATCTGGCCGCGCAGCTCGTCAAACGAGCCAAACTTGCGTTCGGCCCGCAGGAATCCGTGCAGGGCAACCGCCACCTCCTGCCCATACAGGTCCCCCGTCCAGTCGAACAAATGCGCCTCCACCCGGCTGATCGCCCCCTCCGCCACCGTGGGCCGGCGGCCAATATTGGCGACGCCCGGAACCTCCAACCCGCCCGGCAACCGCGCAGTGACGGCATAAACCCCGCGCGCCGGCTCCAGATGCCGGCCCAGCGGCACATTCGCAGTCGGAAATCCGATGGTGCGCCCGCGTGCGTCGCCATGCGTGACCACGCCGCGCACCGCCCAGGGCCGCCCCAGCTCCAGCGCCGCACGCTCGGGATAGGCGTCCTGCAGCAGCCGGCGAATGCGCGTGCTGCTGATCGGCGTCCCGCCTTCCAGCAGCGGCGGCGCCACCGTCAGGCCGACCCCCAACGCCTCCGCCCGCACTGCCAGGAACCCCACGTCGCCACCCCGCCGGTGGCCGAATGCGAAGTCAGGCCCGCAGGTCAGGTGCGCCGCGCCGATCCCCCGGTGCAGCACCTCCGCCACAAATTCCTCCGCCGTCAGGCCGGAGAAGCCGGCGTCAAACGGCATCTCATACAGCACCTGCACCCCCAGTGCCGCCAGCGCCGCCCGCCGCTCCGCTACCAGGGTCAGGCGGAACGGAGGATCATCCGGACGGAAATGCTCGCGCGGATGCGGCTCGAAGGTCAGCACCGCCAGCGGAGCGTCCGGTCGGGCAGCATGCGCGGCACGCAGCACATGGGCATGGCCCAGATGCACCCCGTCGAAGTTGCCCAGCGCGACGGTGGCACCGCGCAGCGCCGAGGGCAGGCCCTCCCAGGTGCGGACGACCTCCATGCCCTAAGCGCGGCTGCTGGGCAGCACGTCGGCGCCGCGGCTGCGCGGCAGCACGACCGCTTCGCCGTCAATCACCACTTTGCCGCGCGCCTTGCACACCGTGCGCAACGTCGCCTGCCGCTTGGCCGGGTCCAGCGACGTGACCTCCACGGTGGCCGTCACCGTGTCGCCGATACGGACGGGCCGGCGGAAGCGCAGTGTCTGCTCAAGATACACCGTGCCGTTGCCCGGCAGCCGGGTGCCCATCACTGCGCTGATCAACCCGGCGGACAACATGCCGTGCGCCACCCGCTCCTTGAACACCGACGCCGCCGCGGCCTCCGCGTCCATGTGGACCGGGTTGGTGTCCAGGCTGACGGCCGCGAACAGCAGGATGTCGGCATCGGTGATCGTCTTGCCCATGCTCGCGGTCTGCCCGACCTGCAAGTCCTCGAACGCATACCCGTCCATGCCAACCCCTGACCTAAGCAAACCTCTGGAGGTTTGCGCACAGATGAAAAGCTAAGAGCCGATTCCGGTAGGAGCCGGTTGAGGGCCAGCGAGGGATTTCTCGTGCCGGGCAGGAGAGGCCGCCGATACGACGCTGTCGCATCGGGTCAAGGCTTCAACGCACCCGGCGCGGAAAAGCACCGATGGACCGACCCGGCTCCTACCGGGATAGACTCTAAGCAGGCTTGCGCGGCCCGGCACGGCCGCAGGCCATCTGTATGCCAGGCCGCGCAAGCCTGCTTAGCCTCGTTGGACAAGGCATGGACGCGGTGCGAAGGTCAAGCCAGCAGGGAGTATTGGATGCCGCAGACCCAAGTGGGCACCTCCGAAGACATGCTGGCCGAGCTGGCCGGCTGGGTGCGGCAGGAAACCCCCACCACCGACGCCGCCGCTGTGAACGTCCTGATGAACCAGGCCGAGGCCGGGCTGGCCCAGGCCGGCGCCGCCATCACCCGCATCCCCGGCCGCGACGGCTACGGCGACAACCTCCTGGCCCGGACCCCGGACCCCTCTGCGGCCCGCAACGTGAAGCCGGTCCTGATGATCGGCCACCTCGACACCGTGTGGTCGCACGGCACCCTCGGCGCCATGCCCTACCGCGTGGACGGAGACCGGGCGCACGGACCCGGCATCTACGACATGAAGGCCGGCAGCTTCATCGCCTTCCACGCCTTCCGCTCCATCATCACCCAGGGCGTCCGCACCGGTCGTCCCATCACCCTCCTCCTGACCCCCGACGAGGAGGTGGGCAGCCCCACCAGCCGCACCCTGATCGAGCAGGAAGGCACCGCCTCCGAATGCGTCCTCATCATGGAGCCAGCCGCCACCGACGGCTCCTGCGTCACCGCTCGTAAAGGCGTCGGCCGCTTCGCCCTGCACGTCACCGGCGTCGGCGCCCACGCCGGCAGCAGGTTCACCGACGGCGCCAGCGCCATCGTCGAGCTGGCCCGGCAGATCGAGCGCATCCACGCCATGGTGGACCTGGCCGCCGGCATCACCCTGAACGTCGCCCCAGTCTGGGGCGGCTCGCGCCCCAACGTCATCGCCGCCGACGCCGGCTGCGAGATAGACCTGCGCGTGCCAACCATCGAGGCCGGCACGCAGCTGGAGGCCGCACTGCTGGCGCTGCAGCCCTTCGACCCCCGCTGCACCGTCCGGGTCGAGGGCGGGATGAATCGCCCGCCGATGCAGGAAGGCCCCGCCAACCTCGCGTTGTATGAGCGCGCCCGCAGCCTCGCCGGCTTCCAGCTCGGCAAGCAGCACCGCGGCGGCGGCTCCGACGGCATACTTCACCGCAGCGCTCGGCGTGCCGACCCTGGACGGCCTCGGCTGCCCCGGCGACGGAGCCCACGCCAGCCACGAACACATCCAGTGGCGCCAGCTCGCCCCCCGCGCCGCGTTGCTGGCCGGCCTCTTGGAGACCCTGTAAACCCATGGACCGCCACCACGACGCTGCCCGCCTGCTGCTCAGCGCCCGGCGCGACCTCACGCAACGCCTGCACAGCCTCCCCGAGGTGATGCGCCCGCAAACCGAGGAGCAAGCCTACCTCGTGCAGCGAGCCGTCATGGCCGAGCTGGGCGCCATCGGCGGCTGGAAGGTCGGCTCGCCGCATCCGGATGGCCCGGTGAACTGCTCGCCGCTGCCAGCCGCCGGCATCCAGGACAGCCCTGCCCAGGTGTCCCGCTCCGACCGCGTGGTCGAGGCGGAGATCGCCGTGCGGATCGGCCGCGACCTGCCGCCGCGGGACGCGCCCTACGCACGCGACGACATCCTGGCCGCCATCACCTCGGCCCATCCCGCCATCGAGGTGCTGCAAAGCCGCTACGTGGACGCCAACGCCGTGGACCCGCTCTCGGCCCTGGCGGACAGCCTGTCGCATTTCGGCCTGGTGGTCGGCGCCCCTATCCCAAACTGGCAGGCGCTGGACCTCCGCGCTGAGCAGGTCTGCCTGGTCATCGGCGGCGCCGAGATAAAGCGCGGAACCGGCAACCCCGCCGGCGACATGATCCGCTTGGTGCTGTGGCTGGCGAACGAGGGCGCCCACTGGGCCGGCGGCCTGCGGGCCGGGCAGGTGGTGACAACCGGAAGCTGGACCGGCAAGGACCCGGTGCCGCCCGGCGGCGAGGCGCAGATCGTGTTCGACAGGGCAGGGGAGGCCGCAGTGCGGTTCGCCGCATGACGCTGGCCCTGGTTGTCGGCGCCGGCCCAGGACTGTCGGCCAGCTTCGCCCGCGGCCTGGCACGGGCCGGCCACCAGGTCGCGCTGGCCGCCCGGCGCACCGACAAGCTGGCGGACTTGGCGCATGAAACCGGCGCCACCCTGCACGCCTGCGACGCCGCCGATCCCGCTTCGGTAGCGGCGCTGTTCGCCGAGGTGGGTCAGCCCAGCATCGTACTCTACAACCCCAGCTATCGCACCCGAGGCCCCTTGGTGGACCTGGACCCGGCAGAGGTCGCGCGCAGCCTTGCTGTCACCGCCTTCGGCGCCTTCCTGGTGTCGCAGCAGGCCGCACGCGGGATGCTGGCCGCAGGCAGCGGCACGATCTTCCTGACCGGAGCATCTGCAGGCGTCAAAGGCTTCGCGCAGTCCGCCCCCTTCGCGATGGGCAAGTTCGCCCTCCGCGGCCTGGCCCAGAGCATGGCGCGGGAGCTGCACCCGCAGGGCATCCACGTCGTCCACGTCGTCGTGGACGGCGGCATCCGCGCCGCCGGACGCCCGACCCCTTCCGACAAGCCCGACAGCCTGCTCGACCCCGACGCCATCGCCCAGACCATGCTGGACATCCTGGCGCAGCCGCGCTCGTGCTGGACCGACGAGATCGCGGTGCGGCCATGGGTAGAACGGTTCTAGCCGGCGTCCGATGACCCGCCTCACCGGCCTCCCCACCCCCTGCCTCGTCCTGGACCGCTCCATCCTCACCCGCAACCTTGCCGCCATGGCCGCCGCCCTGGCCCGGCACGGCATCCCGCTCCGCCCGCACATGAAGACCGCCAAGAGCATGGACGTCGCCCGCCTGGCCCTGGCCGGCCAGCCCGGCAGCATCCCCCCGCGTGGCATCACCGTCTCCACCCTGGCGGAGGCCGAGTACTTCGCCGGCCACGGCATCACCGACATCCTCTATGCCGTCGGCATCATCCCCGCCAAGCTGGACCGCGTGGCAGCGTTGCGCCGGGCCGGAGCCGACGTGCTGGTCATCACCGACGACCCCGCCACCGCAGCCGCCATCGCCGCCCACCCCGCAGGCCTCGGCGCCCTGGCCGAGGTGGACAGCGGCGAACACCGCGGCGGCGCCTCCCCGGACAAAGCCCGGCTGATGGAGGTCGCCACCCGGCTCGGCCCCGCAATGCGGGGTGTGATGACCCACGGCGGCCACAGCTACGCCGGACGCTCGACGGCGGAAATGGAGGCAGTCGCGGAGCAGGAGCGCGCCGTAGCCGTCGGCGCTGCAGGGCGGCTGCGTGCAGCCGGGCACACAGTCGGCATCGTCTCCGTCGGCAGCTCCCCCACCGCGCTGCACGCCCGGCACCTGCAAGGCGTCACCGAGGTCCGGGCCGGCGTCTATATGTTCGGCGACCTATTCCAGGCCAGCATCGGCACCCACGCGCAGGAGGACATCGCCGTGACCGTGCTGGCCTCCGTCATCGGCCTGCGCCCAGCGGAACACCGGCTGCTCGTGGACGCCGGCGGCCTCGCGCTATCAAAGGACCGCAGCACCCAGCCAACGACCGAC
>JAABUW010006406.1_pt1 | contig 14766 bp, 1 predicted proteins | sample 5560081 | NCBI WGS metagenome assembly JAABUW01 (sample SAMN10711882, study PRJNA513363) | rock metagenome | isolation source: Antarctica rocks | place: Antarctica: Victoria Land, Knobhead sud
AAAAAAATTTATTTTAATTTTTTGTTAGATATTTACAAAATATTGTTAGCTTTTTTTCTAATAAAGTATAAATTGATTACAATATAAAAATTTTATTTAATTAAAGTTTAATTTTATAATTTTACAATTAATATTTAAGTAAAACTTTTTTTGTTTTTTTATTTTAAAATAGATATTTTTATTTGTTATATATTTTTAATATATATTTTAACAAATTTTTTATCTTATTAAATATTTTAGAAATCTAAGAGAATTTGTAGATTTTTTTATTTGTTTTAATATTTTAATTTAACTAATTTTTATTAGTATTTATTAAATTAAACACAATATATTAATTGTTTTTTTTCAAAAATATAAATTTGTATTTTACAATTAAATTTTAATTCTATTTTTTTTATCTATTATTAAATACTATTAATATATAGATTAAATATAAATTGTATAATTGCATTACTTAAATCTAAGTATTTGTATATTTTAATTAATTTCTAAATTGTGCTATTTTAATTAAGATATTTCTAAAACAATATTATAAATAACTATTTCTATTATATTAAAAATTAATTTCTTGTAATATTGCTAAATAGCTATTAATAGTAGTTTTATTTATTTATTTATTTATTTATTTTTGTTGAATAATAGATTTCTATTTATAATTACTAGATTGTATATATTAGATTTTTTTTAAATAAAATATTTTTCTTTTTTAACAAAAGTTTTAACTATAAAATTATCTATTATATTAGAATTAACTATTACAATAAATCGACAATTATTAATTTTAACTAAAATAATAAAATATTATATATATATTGTTAAATTTAGTTGTTGCTATTAAACTAATATATTATATTTCTCTAATATATATTTTATTAAGAAATCTAAACTTTTTTTTTAATTTTACTTTAATTTGTAATTTATAATTTTTTTTCTTTTAAACTTTTTTTAGTATTTATATTATTAACTTTAATTTTCTAGAAAATTAATTAATTTTTTTTTTTTTTTTAGATAAATTTAGTATAAGTTGCTATAGCAAATTGTTTATCTAAATATTGTATATTTTTTTGCTTTTTCTAAATTTTTTTTAAAATAGACTTATATTATTTAGTTGTTGTTTAATTTTATTAAATTTTTTTTTTATAATAGTATTGTTTTCTAGTATTATCTCATATTTATCTACAATTTAGTTAATTTTTATTTTTTTTACTAAGTTAGTTAAAATATTAAAATATTTTCTAATATTTTCTAAATATTTATAAATTTTTTTTTAATTATATTTGTTGTCTAAATCTATTACTAAATAAATATATAGTATTTTTATTTATTTTACTTCTATAATTTTATTAAATATTTTATTAATTTTTTGTATAAATATAAATATTTTATCTAATAATATTCTATCTAGAACTTTCTATAACTAATTTGAATTTTTTATTAAATAATAATTATTGTTTAATTTAGTCTTAAAAATATTTATTTTTATATTAATTTATTTTTTAGTATTCTTTTAAATATTAAATATCTTTTTCAATATAATATTGATTTGTTAACAATCTATTAAATTTTATAATTAACAATTCTTTACAAAATAATTCGATTTGTTATATAAGTAGTATATTTTCTAAAATTCTTTTTTTTATATTGTTAAATAGAATTTAGTTTTATAGATACAAATTTACAATAATTAAAATTATTGTATTTTTAATTAAAATAATTTTTTTTGTTAATATTTAATTGTCGATTTAAAGAAAGTTTTTTTTTTTTTTTTAAATTAATTGTATTTTTTTTATAGTTTTTTTTATACAATTTGTTGTTAAAATCGATAGATATTTCAATAAAATTAAATATATTGCTAATATATTTTCTATTATATATAATTTTGTTCTTACGATTGTTTTTAAAATTTTGTTGAAATATTATTATAAATATAATATTATTTTATCTAATTAAATTAATATATTTTTAAAATTTAGTTATTTAATTTAATATAAAAATTCTTTAAATTAAATACTAAATTACTTTTTTTGCAATTTGTTTTTTATTAAATATTTTAAAAAAAAATCGAAACTTTGTTTTAAAATTGTCGAAATTTATAAATATTGTTCGAGAATTTTTGTTATAATTTTTTATATACTTCTGTAAATCTAACTTAAATTAATATTAAATTTTCTCTCTAAAAAATATAAATACAAAAATTGTTTTTTTATTTGCTAACATAGAATAAAAAATGAAATAGATATCTATTTGTATAAATTAGTTTTTTAAATTAATATAATCTCTATAATAGATATTAGATTTGTTAATTTTAATTTTATTGTTTTCTTTAATAAAGAATCGACATAATACTCGAAATAAAAATATATTAATTTAATATAAATATTTTAAAAAATATTTGAAGTATTATATTAATACTTTTTACAAAAATATTAGAAAAAATTATATTATTAAAAAAATCTATAGATATTATTAAATAATATAAGCAATTATTTAAAAATAAGAGATTGCAACTAAATAATTATAATAATAAATTTAAATTTAAAATAAATTAAATATATTTTATAAGAAAGTTGTATTCGAAGATCTATATATTAAAAAAAATCTTTTTTTGTTTATTTTGTTTGTTTGTTAAATAGAACAAATATATCTTGCTTATTTTGCTTGTTTGTCGAGCTAAACAAATATATTTTGCTTGTTTTGTTTATTTGTTGAGCAAAACAAATATATAGATAGTTATATTCTATATTATATTTGTATATATATCTTATACTAATATACTTCTGCTAGACTTGTAACAATTTAGAAGAGAATTAATTGTTTTGTTTATTTTTTGAAACTATCTTTATATTAAAAGATCTACTCGATTATTTTGATTGCGCAATTAAAGTCTTACTTATTATTATTAAACTTGTATAATTATTCTTGTTTAGATTATCTCGATACAATCGAAACAGAAAAAGACACTTCTTAATAGAAGTTCTATAAAATAAAACAAATTGTAGATAAACATATACGTATCTATAATAGCAAAAAGATTATATAGTATCTACTTCGATAAAAAGAATATAGATCGAAGTAGAATAAATAAAAAAGTATTATTAAGCTAGATAATTGCATTAACTTAATAAAGAACTATAAGAGCAAAAATATTGCTATTGGAACAAAATATTATTGCTATAATTGCGCAATAGATAGTAGAAAGATACAAGATTCTAAATTGATAGTTCTTAGAAATTCTATAATTATTATTTTTGTTAAATTATTGTTTTCTTTATTGTTTGTATTCGAACTATTTATTACAAAGATAAAATAAAAGATATAATTAACAATTCTTAGAAATTCTATAGTAATTATTTCTATATTACTATTTACAATTCTTATAAAGTCTTTTTTCCCTTCTTGTTGCAATAAATAATTACAATCTATTACTATCTTATTGCGATAACTTTTATTATATAACTTGCAACTCTTATAGTTTATAACAATAACTTATATAGTATAGTCTTGCTTAAAGAAATAGCTTAATACTAGATATATTAGCGAGAACGTAGATCTTTTTCTCTTTTGCTAATATGTTGTTATAGTATTCCTACTAGTATAGTCTTTTCTGTCTAATATTTTTACTAGTATAGTTTTTTCTATTTAATTGATAATTCTGAAGCAGAAAGACGCGTCTTAACGCAAGATTTCTATATAATAGATAGACTTTCTTCTTAGCTAAAGAATTAATTCTTTTCTATATAACAATTTTTGTTTTAAAAATATTATAATCTATATTTTCTATAATTATATCTAATAATTTTAAGAAGTCTTATATAATAGAATAGAATTAAACTTAACTGCGTTAAAAGTATTTGCAAGATATATATATATTGTAAACATCTATAGAAAGTAATATATATAGAGAAGATAGACTAACTTGTTACAGTTATCTCTTCTTCTAAGAATCTCGTCCCGAGATTCAGGACTATCTTAGGGTTATCTTAGGGCGATTTCAGGATTATTTCAGGGATAACCTAGGATTACGCCAAGGTTATCGAAAAATTCCTGGAATATTGCACACTTAGAGATTACTTTAAAGATATAGTACTTAATATATACTTAGAGATTGTCGCAACAATATAGTAATATTATATATTATACTTAATATACTTATATTAAACAAATATATATTTATATCTTGCTTTATATAACAATATAATATATATCTAGATTACTAGATCTCTTGTATAGAATATACAATGTCAAACTTTGTATTTACAATTGCTACTAAATAAAATTAGAAGAAATTAATCTTAAGATTTAAATATAATATTTTTGTATTATATCTTAGTACAAGCGCAAATACTATTATAATAGAATAAAATTAAAATTAATTGTGTTAAAAGTACTTGCAAGATATTTATATATTGCAAATATTTGCAAGAAATAATATATATAAAGAGAGCAAACTAACTTGTTATATCTTAATAATTTTACAAGCTTTATTAAAGATTGCTTTAAATAAATATTTTTATATTTTAATATTTTTATTATATTTTGTTATACTAGTATTTCTTACAAAGATATTAGAGAAAATTATAATATTAAAGAGATTTATAAATATCTTTAGACAATATAAGCAATTACTTAATAACAAAAATTGCAACTTTGGTAATTATAACAATAAGTAAAAACTTAAGATAAATTAAATATAATCTATAAAGAAGTTGTATTCGAAAACTATATATCTTTTTATTATTAATAATTTAAGATATCTAAAATAATTAAAATTTTAATTATCTTAGTTATCTTAATCTTAAATTTAAGATATTTAAGAATTAAGTTATCTTAATTATTTTAATCTTGTTAATAGATCTTCTCTTTCTAATTATTTGTAAAGAATAATATATAACAAATAGTATCTATTAGTATACAACTTATAATATATTTGTTGTAACTTTTTTTGCAAAATAAGAAAAAAAATTAGTTATTATACTAAATATATAAGATTATTAATTAAATACAATTAATATAATCTTTCTAATATTAAATAGCAATTTCTAAAATAATAATAAAAAATGTTAAAAGAAAAATACAATTAATAGTTATTTGTATTGATAAGCTTTATATTAGAATATTAGATCTAATCTAATTCAAAAGATTAACTCGAATATTCTAGCGACAATCTAATTTACTAATATTACTATATAACAAAATGCTTGTAACAATTTGTTCTTAATAAAGCAAGAAAGCACGCGCTCTTATATATAGAACAGATTTACGAGATACAATATAGATAATCTCTAAGCGCACGCAAACGCACTTTGAGCACTACTACAACTATTAATTGTCTCTTAATTGATAGATAGAAAATAGAATTTAAGATCTGCACAAAGATACGCAATATAGTAATTAATTACTTGTAGTACTTGCTAAGATATATTGATCGAAACTTGTTAAAACTATTACTTTATTAGAAACTCTATAAATAATATATATATAGAGAGATATTGCGCAAACAAAAGAAATTCTTGAAAAAACAAAATAACAAAATACTTTATTATAAAATTTAAAATTTAAATAAATTAAATATTTTAAAAAATTTAACTAATTTTACTCTAAATTAAAAAGTAATTGTTATTTCTTCTATTAATAATTTATTTTATAAGTTGTTTTCTAATTTCTAAGAGAGTATTTTTTTGTTCGAAACTCTTTTAATAATTCGTGATATTATTAAAGATTCTTGAAAGATTCTTATATATTTTTGAAAATAAAATATTTTTTCTACTTAATAAGATAATTCTAATTTTTTTATTTTATAAGAAAGTAGAAATAGAATTCTAGTTAATAGACAACTATAACAACAAAGACTTATCGCAATATATATATAAATTATACTATACAATCTAATAGTATATTAAGTAGCTAAGATTCAAAAATCTAAGTAAAAGAAATTGTATATATATTGTAGATAGATTGCTAGTACTAATAACAAATATTTCTAAATCTATAGCTTAATATTATCTTGTTATTTAACTATATATAATTCTCTTTCTTTTAGTAATTATCTCTTAATTATTTAATAAAGAAATTTTTGTTTTTGCTTGTACAAAAGTTGTAATAAGAAAACAAGAAAATTGCTTTTATTTTTCTTAAATTGTTAAACTAAATTCTTTGTTTCTCTTGTTACTCGAATTAATTGCGTAAAAAATATAATAAATTAATCTATATAGAGCTTTCTAAAAAATCAAAAAAATCATTAAATTAAAATTAAGTATATTGGCAATTCCGGAATCTCTACTTAGAAAGTGCTAGTTGCACATATTGCTAAAATAGCTTTTTGTTAGCTAATTGCTGGCGAAAAATTATATTTCCTACTTTACAAACTTACTAGCAAAATCTATAAAACTTATTAGTATTTAAAGATTGAACTAAAAGCAATATATATAAAATAAACTAAAATTCTATATAAAAAATACAAACAAATTTTAAAAATTTAGAACTATTTTTAGTATTTAATTAATCTTTGCAAAAATACAATTATTTATAGTACTATATTTGTTATTAAAGTTGCAATAAAAGAAAAATACTTAAAAACAAATAACAAAGAAAATAACTATATTAATTTCGAATAGTTTATTTTGCGAATATTTTTCTTTTTTGTCTTTTTAAGCTCTTTAATAAGTTTATATATTGTTTCTCTTATTAAAACGCTATTGTTAATTAATTTCGAGTTTAATTGCTATTTTTTACGCATAGCTTTTAATATATTTTCTTTGAAACTTTAAACAACGCAATTTTATTCTATTTTGTTCAATAATTCTCTACAAATCTTAGATTTTAATTTTAATTTTTTTCGAGATTATTTGATTTAGCGCAATTTGTTTTCAAATTCAATTAATTAGATTATAATATATTAGATATTAAAAAGCAACTTAGATTTAATTAATAGCAATAATTTTCAAAATAGTATTTTTTTTGTTTGTTGTTATTATAGAAACTTTTTTTAAGTTTAGATACAAAAATAAAATAATATAAATAGATTTATTTTTGTATTTTTAGCACGCATTCTAATTCTTAAGCAAATAATTTTTAACAAAATATATTAGCTCTTTTATTATAAATTTTTTTAATTAGCTCTTTTTTTATTACAAATTTGTTTAACTTTTTTAAAACTTTTTTATATTAATCTATTAAAAATAAAAAATAAAAAATATTTTACGCAAGTTAGTATACAAGTTTGTTTTTATTGCTATATTGTTTTTAAATTAATTGTATATTTTGTTAGATTTTAAGCAAACAATATTCTTGCGTTTAAATTTTTTCGATAACAATAATTTATTTTGATTTTTTCTCTTTTAAGAAAAGTCGAAAAGATATATGAAAAATAATTGAAAACAACTCGAAAATCAATAATATTTAATTAATTAAATTTAAATTTAAAAACAAAATAGATTAAAATATAATTAAGATTATAAATACTTTAAAAAAAAAGAAAAATATAATAGCAAAAACAAAAAAGCAAGAAAAAAAAGAAAAAAATAAGAAAAAAATAAAGAAAAATATAGTCGCAATATTAGTATCTAGTTTCTCTATTTAAATACTTTATTAACTTAATATTTAGTTTCAAAGTTGCGCAAAAAAGTTAGCTATATAAATATATAGTAAACAAAATTTAAAAGCGTGCAATTAAATTTGTGCAAATTGTGTCGAAAAATAGTATTGCAAAGAAAAAGTATAATTTTTTAAATATAAAGTAAAAAATATATTATTAACAATAGTTTGTTGTATTTTTTATTGCTATCTCTAATATTAAATTAAATAGTTTCTATAATATATTGCTTGCAAACAAAATAAATTTTAGAAAAATAAAATATATTTGTTTTTTTTAATTACTTAATTACTAACAATCTATATCTATAGACTATTATTATTTTTATAATTGTTGTCTTTTGTTTATAGTTATAGAAACAAGAGCAAAGTATCTAAATTAAATAGAGAGACAAATCTATTATTTGCAAACATTGTTTTAAAAATATATCTATTAATATTGTCTACTTTTTTGCTAATATATCTAATAAATAATTAGATAACTATTTGTGTTAATTTAGTTCGAAATTCTACAAATATCGATCTATTAATAGATTTAGTTTGTTTTTTGTTTTAGAAATCAATCTTAATAATTGAAAAAGAAAATTTTTTATTTTGTTAATTTAAAGACTCTTAATATTATTTTTCTCGATATTTATTTATTATTTAACAATAGATATATATTAACGCTTAATATTATTAGAAGATTTACAACTATTCCCAAATCTATTGTATTATTTTTCAAAGATATAGAAATTAATTGTTCGAAATACTTTAATTGTTTGCTTTTATTCTTAATATTTGTTTAATTGTTAACAATATAATTAATCTAAAAGTTGCATATTAAATTAAAGTTTGCTAAATTTTACAAATAGATTTATAAAGTAAAAAGAAGTAAGACAATAATTAAAAAGCAAACAATTAATTGTATCTATATTAAATTCGATACTATAAATAAATATTATATTGTTAAAATCTTTGATTTAAATTCTTAAAAAGTATTAGATAGTATAAAAACAAAGAGATCTATATATTGCTTTTAATTAATATTAATATCGAAAATTATAATTACAACAAATTCTATAAATATTGTTTTTTTTTTCAATTTAACAAAATTGCAAGCTTAAAATTCTTTAGAATATTTTTACTACAATTTTACTATAGAATTGTTTAATCAAATAAAAAAGACTATTAACAACAATAGAAAGAAAAATAATTTAAAAATCAAAAAACTAGTATCGAAAATTATACAAATCTTTAAATCTTTAATTTTTAAAATTATAATTTGTTGCTTTATTAAAAACAAATAATTCGATAAATAATTACTAAATATATTGAAACTTTAATATAGATTTGTTAAAACTATCTTTTTTAAGAAATATTAAAAAAATCTAAAAACAATAGTTGTTAGTTAACAAAAGCAAATTAATAAAGTACTTAAGTATGAATAACAATTCTAAAATTAACAATAATACAATATAGCTTATCTTTAAAAGTATTTCGAAAAATTAACAATCTTAAAATTCAAATAGATTTTCGACAAAATATATTTGTTAAAAGTATATAATAATCTTTTATATTTAATATCTACAACATTAATAGTTTTGCAACAACAAATACGCTAAACTAACAATAAAATTATTAAAGTTTGTATAAAGTCAACAATTAATTATATAAAAAAAGATTGTTTTCTAATTATATTTTATTCTCGATTTATAAAAAATTGTTTAAAAATTATAATTATAAAACAAATTCTTAAAAGATATTTTAAAATATCGATTTTAATCATATCGAACTTTTCGAAAATAATGTTAATAGTTAAGTATATAAATTCTATTTTTGTTTTAGTTTTAGTTTTATTATAATTGATATCTCTATTGTTTCTATTGCAAATTTTAATATTTATCTTGTTTTATAAGTATTATATACTAATTTCTTTCTATAATTTTTGCAAGAGTATTCAACTCTAAATAAATATTTTTGTATATATTTTAAAAATTAAAAAAATATAAAACAATAAACAACAATTAACATTTTTATATTTGCTAGAAATTCAAATAATAGCAAACTTCTATATAAAGACAAGTCTAATATATTAATTAATATTGTCAATATTATAGATATAGATCTAAATTTTTAATATACTACAATTCTAATTTTTTGCAAATTAATATATAGTACAATTATAATGTTACGCTAGTACTTTCTACGAAGATATTAGAGTAGATTATGTTGTTAAAGAGATTTGTAAACATCTTTAGACAATACAAACAATTACTTAGTAATAAGAATTTGCAACTATAGACAATTTCTATATTTAATAAATTTTGAAAAAGATTTAATAAATCAAAGTAATAATAAGTAAAAATCTATAATAAGTTGAACACAATTTATAAGAAAATTGTGTTTTAGTTTCTATATACTAAGAAAATACTAATTGTTTGTCTTGCTTCTTTATTAAATATAATAAATATATTTGTTTGCAATATTTGTTTGTCGAATATATTAAACATTATATTTAAAATACTCGCTTCTTAAGTATATCAAATATAATAATAGATTTGTCTCAAAAATATAAAACTTAAATTACTAGTATAACTTAAATAAACTTGTAATAATATTTCTTTTCTTTAAAGTTTTTGTCTCGAAATCTAATATCTCTTTATTATATCTTTTAGAAAAATTAATACTAAAAATTCTTTTTGTTAAAAGAATTTTTTTTTCGACATTTTAAATTTGATATTTTTAGCAATACATTCTTGTCGTAATTGTATATTATCTAGTAAAATCTATTGTATAAGTAATAATTTTAAGAAGTGCGTAAAGTGTGTGCAATTTAATTGTAATTATAATTTGACAATTTCTTTAACTTTAATTAAACAAATTTACAAAAAATAAACACGTTTAAAGAAAGAAATACGCAATATACGTACAATGCTAAGTCGACTAAAAAAATAACTAAATTTTTTGAAAAATAAAAAGAAAGAAATAATTGTAATAAAGTAAAAAAATATTAATAATTTAAAGATAAATAAAGTATACTTTGTTAAATCTTTTACAAAAACTCTTAAGTTATTGTTTAATATATTGTTCGAACAATTTTAATTTCTAATTAATTAAAATTAAAATACTATTTTTATATCTTGTTTTAATAAAATTTCTTTAAAAGATTTTAATAACAATTAAAAATTTTCTTTAATTCTTATATATTTTTTAAGATAAAATATTCTTTTTATTTAATAAAGTATTTTTGATCTTTTTATTGTAGAATTTTTTCGATTTTAAATTAATTTTCTTTTTGTAAATAAAAATAAAATATATTCTATAAAAATATAATTAAGTTTGCTAGCTTCAACAATAAGATATAAAATACAAAAAATATTTTAATATTTTTAAATAAGTCGAGTTTGTAATTAATTAATTTTTTAATTTTTTAACAAAAAACAATTTAACTTTAATATAATTTAATTTCTTGCTTAACTTTCTTGTTTTAAGATTTTTTGTAAAAAAATATATATATATATATTTTTTTTAGCTAAGATATTGTTTTTTGTTTTTTATTTTAATACTTAATTAATTTCTTTTGCATTTTTAAGATATTATTATATTTTTTTTTTTAGTATTGTTACTTTTTCGATAATTAATTGCGCAAATAGATATATATATTCTTTTTTTAAAAGATTTAATTTCTTGTTATAATTAACAAAAAATAAAGTTATTTTAGTAATATTCCAAATCTTTGCATTAAGTACTAGTTGTACTATAGATAAAAATAATACTTAATTACTTTAAGTATTATTAATATAATATCTTAAATATTGCTTAAAACTTTAATTTTTTTTTGTTTAATTTTTTGTAATTAGATAATAGATAATAGATATTTAAAATCTTGTATCTAATATTAAAAAAAGCGTCTTTTAATAGTTAGATATAAAGAGCTTGTTTTTGTTATTAATTAGTTTCTTAAATATATTGTAATATTGTATAAATTAATTTAATATAATATATTTTAATTGTTTTGCAATAAACTTCTCTTTGTATACAATAATATATAAGCACTTAATAAGTTTATTAATTATTACTAGTATCGAGTTATATTTATTTTTAATTGTTAAGTTTATTAATTTAAGCAATTTAATAATAAAGTTTATTGTAATTTTATTTTATAACAATTTAAATAATTTTTAATATTAAATTTTGTTATAGTTTGCATATATATTATATTTGTTTTACTAATAACTAAGATATTGTTTAATATATATTTCGATAACTTATTTTATTTGTAAAAACTAACAATACTAGTATAAAAACTAAAGAGTTTTTGTTACTCTTAGATACTTTTGCAATAATTTGTTATAATATTTTTTTATATATTTGTCGATTTTATTAATAAATATTTCAAAATTTTCTTTTTTTATTAGAAATTTTTTTGTATTATTTTGAAATATTTGTAATATAATATTTAGTTTGTACTTGTTTACTAATAATAATTTGTTTTTGTTAATTTTAAATATATTGTAATTAAATTTTTTTTTGATTTTTATATAATTATTTCTTTTGTTAAATATATCTACTTTATTATTATTTTTGTCTAAGATATATTATATTTTAAACTTATACTATTTAAGTCTTTTTAATTATTGTACTTGTCTTTTGTTAAATTATTTAATAGTAGTAAAATATACAAGATTTTTATAATTTGTAAAAATTGTAAGTTTTGACAATTCTTCGATATATATTTTTTTCATAATTTTAAAAAAATTATTATAGCAAGTAGTTTTTTATTGTAGATATTATAGTTTTGTTCAATTAATAAGAGTTTTCTCGAAATATATATTATTAAGTATTATATATTATTATATTTTTAATTATAGTATATATTAATAACTAGATTTAATATATTAATCTTAATCTTATTTAACAATTGCAAATTGTATATTTTTAATATTAATTTTTTTAAATATTTTAACTTAAGATCTTGAAATAATTTCTTTTTTGCAAATTTTTATATTTATGATGTGTGTGTCAAGAACTAGGTTCGAAACCTCTATCAAAGAGGTGTCTAAATTAATAACTAGATGAAACTTAGATCTATACTAGATTTAATGTATAGAACGAAAAACAAAAGAGAAAAGAGAGAAATGGGATAACGTTAACTATATAAGATTGTAGACTTTATATCTAGTAAGAACTAATCTAGATTTAATTTAGTTTGACTCAAATTTAATTAAGATTAAGCTTAAAAAATTAAGCAAAATTAAAACGAAAAATTGTTTAATCGACAAACGTAACTAGCGAACTACTAATTTAATATTATAACAATAGTTTCTTTCTACAAGGCAAAGCTCTTGCAAGGCGATCAAAACAATATAGCAAACTATTGAAGAATTAAAAAATTAAGAATCGAGAAGATTTCGAAAAGCAAAATGAAACAAAACGAGATAACTAAATTTATTAAATCAAATTAAAACAAGAAACAACGAAAAGGAAACAAAATATCTAGATTCAATAAATTAAGCAAGATGAAAAAAAAAGATCTTTGTTATTTAAATAAGATTTGAGCGAGATTGAGCGAACTTAAATTAATTGAGTCAAGATTGAGCGCGTTTGAAGTAACGAGACATTATCGAAACAAAATTTTTTTTTTTTGTTATCTAGACAAGATTTGAGCGAGACTTGATATTTAAATTTATTAAATTAGATAAAATAAAGCGAAAAGATCTTTGTTATTTAAATAAGATTTAAACAAGATTAAACTATTTTAGTTAAAATTAAGTGCGTTTAAAGTAATAAAACACTATTAAGACGAAAGAAGAAAATTCTTGTTATTTGAGCAAGATTTGAGCAAGACTTAATATTTAAATTTATTAAATTAAATAAGATAAAGCAAGAAAATCTTTGTTATCTAAGTAAGATTTGAGCGAAATTAGATTATTTTAGTTAAGATTAAGCGCGTTTGAAGTAACGAAATATTATCGAAACAAAATAAGTAAATCTTTGTTATTTAAGCAAGATTTGAGCAAGATTTGAGCGAAATTAAAAACATTATTTATTCTTTTTAACATTAATAGTTAAGAATAACACAAAGTACTATATGTGATTTCTTAACAATAAAATTAATTAGATAATACTTATTAAAAGTTTATTAATAATTGTTTAAAAAATTAAAAGATTTTTAAATAAAGAAATAATTTTTTTAGTTAACGTAGTATTTGAGCAAAATAAAATTAAAACGTCTATTACGTTTAAAGTTTAAAATGCTATTAATATATTAAGATTTTTCGTTATTTTTGATAACAATAGATTTACAAGATTTTTGACGCTATCTAAAAAGAGAATTAATAATAGTGTAATTAACAAAAGTAGCATAAAAGACGAAATAAACTTTTATAAACGTAAAAGGCTCGAATTCGATAATTAGAGAATTTTTTTTAAAGATGCGCTTTATTTCAAAGAAATTAATGTAACGATTGTTTAATTTGATTATAAAACGAACAATATTAAGATTTTTAACATTAAGTTAAACTTTGTTATTTGCGAAGTATTTAAAACAAAAATAACAAAAACGATTAACATTAAACTTATAAATAACTTAAGCGACAAACATCTTATTGCGTAAATACTAAGTAAGTTTCTTTATTCTTTAAATAAAACTTTTGACATTAATTAATTAAATTCGAATTTAAATCGTAAAATTAAGAGACAAAAGTTTTAAAAACTTAAAGTCTAAACGTAAGTTTTGATTCAAATTGATCAAAAAGAACAAAACAAAAGTTGTGAACAAAAAGACGTTGTTAATAACAAATTGTTACGACCCTAGCTCGTTACAGCTGGTATATAACCTACAGGGTACCCTGTAGCACAGAGCACGGTCACCTGCATGCTCGACATGCTCGACGAGCGAGCAACGCGAGCATTATGCTCGACATGCTCGACGAGCGAGCAAGATAAGCATAGCAATGCTCGACATGCTCGACAAGCGAGCATGGCGAGCAAGAAGAATCTTCTTTAGTATATAGATCTTCTTAGAACACGACTCTCTTATAGATCGTGTTCAACTTATCTATCAAGTTATCTTCTATCATAGATACAAGCTGCAAACCCTTGTTACCAAGTGATTGCTTGCATTGCCTGAAGACGCCTACAGACCTCTCCAACAGTACCAACCTACCCTGATACTCTAGTCGCCTAGATAGC
>JAABUW010006408.1_pt1 | contig 14763 bp, 17 predicted proteins | sample 5560081 | NCBI WGS metagenome assembly JAABUW01 (sample SAMN10711882, study PRJNA513363) | rock metagenome | isolation source: Antarctica rocks | place: Antarctica: Victoria Land, Knobhead sud
CTGGAAGAAGTGGTCGACGGCTACGACGGTGTCGCAGAGCATGAAGAGGGATTCTGGCACGCCGACGATGTCTTTGAGGGGGCGGCGGGTCTTGGGCTCGAAGTATTTGATGCAGTCGTAGCCCACATACCCAAACGCGCCGCCGGTGACTGGTGGGAGGCGAAGGGAGGGGAGCTGTGCGATGCGGTATTGGGATAGTTCGGCGTCGAGACGGGGGAGGGGGTCTTCTTCGAGGCCATATTTGGGACCGGAGACGAGGGTCTTGCGGGGTGAGGCACCGATAAAGCTGTAGCGGCTGATGGTCTCGGTCGTCGCGGCGGATTCGAAGAGGAAGGAGAGCTCCGAGTCGGAGCTGGCGGCGACTTTGAGGTATATCGCGGACGGTGTGAGGAATTCGGAGGAGATGGAGGCTACCAAGGGTACGAGGTTGGGTGCGTTGGGTAGGTCTTTCGTCTCGTCTAGTAGCTGTCGAACTTCGTCCAAAGACGGCTTGACAGATAGCTGTGAGGCCATGGTATCAGCAAATAGTATTGCATATGTCCTACAGCGATGAGATGCTTACATTGGCGGCCATGCTGTAGTAGGGATGCTAGGGAACAGGTCGCTTGGTATAGATGAACACAAATGCGCTGACAGATTGCAACATGAGTAGTTCCAGGCTATACCATTGTTTGCTTCAACATCAGAATGTCATATGTATATCTCTCGAGTCACTCATATGTCGTCTCCAAAATATTGCAGCTCGGCGCGATCGGAGCAGCCAATCCCAGTTAGGCATGTGCCATCTCCACATTGGCGTAAACCTTATTCTGAGCTACCCGCCACGCGCCTGCCCGCTCTGCATGCACCTCGAGATTCGAGAGGCAGGAGCGAGCCGGCCACGGCAATGGACCCCTCCATTGGCTTCTCGTCTTCACCTTCGACAACACCTTCGATACTCTCCACAACCGCCGCCGGAAGCCCACACCACCAACGCGACTCCGACCTCCCGCCTTGGTACTTTCCTGGCCCGTCGAGCCGATACAGTGCAAGGCATGAGCGGACTCGGAGTCAGGCGCTCTTATCGCAGCGGAGCTACACGAGCATCGCACCATTTCTGACAACCGAAGCAAGAGCGCAGCACCGACGGGCGAAGAGCAGCGTGCATGTGCCCACTCTGAGGTCGACCTTACTGAGCCCCACCCCGGCGCGGCATACGCGTGGGATCGGATTGCATCGACACTCGAGCTCGCAGTCTACTAGCACATTATCCAATATGAGCAACACAATGGCGCGCTCTGGCTATGACCCGCCAGTCACACCATCCCATCACACGCACTCCTCACGCCCGACTTCGAAACTGCAAGACTCGCCGTTCAGCGACTACTTTACGGATGATGGACGGTCGCCGGAAAGCAGTAGTACGGGCAGTGCGCCTTCCCCCGAAACGCAGCAGTTGTTGGTGCGGTTGAATAGGCTTCAATCGCAGCTAATGCATGGCGAGCGGGAGAATGAGCGTGAGACGGTGGCTGTTATGGAGAACAAGGTGCGAGAGATGGAAGGGCTGATGGACTCGGTGCATGCGCAGACGCGGTTGCCGGTTGAGTTGGAGGACTCGGGGTTGTTTATGGAAGAGGATGAGGAGGATGATGAGGAAGAAGCTAAGGATACTGAGACGCCAGTTGCTGAGGGTGAATTCAGGTCGCAAATGCAGCCCTCGGAAGACCCTTTCAGCCCGATCGCTGAAGAACGCCAAGCAGAGCACGACTTCCTGATCTTGGAAGCTCAGCGTGTACTCGGGAGCATGCAGAAGGTCGAGCAGAACCTACGCACGCGACACGCAGAGCTGCGCGAGCTGAACGACAGGTATAGTAGCCATGCCGAGGAAGTGGACCGCAGGCTCGAAAGTCTCGAAACCGAGACGGAAGCGCTTGAGACTGACAATCAGACGCTTAAGACGGAGAACGAGGCTCTGAAGCAAGATCTCGGCTTCGATCAGACTGAGCTGTTGTGGTTGAAGATGCAGCTCAAGACCTTGGAAGTTGAAGTCACGTCTTCGGAAGATGGAGCGAGGAGATTGGAGGTGTACGCCCCTGAACTGAGGGATGAGATCCAGGATGTGAAGAGGGAGAGGGTGGCGGAGCAGATGAGGAGGTGGGAGGTTGACTGGGTGGATGTGCGGAAGAGGATGAAGGGACGGCGGAGGGCGTACGATGTGTTTGCGCTGGAAGAAGACGAAGAGGCTGAAAGTGAGGAAGATGGCGATGATGCATCGAAAGGCTGGCTGCTGTCAATGGTAAAGAACGACGACGGCGAACTGCAAAGCATCACCATAACGCGCGTGGCTACGGACAGTGGCGAAGCCGCCGATGACAACGACAACGACGAAACTGCCGACATCGAGGACGACGAACCAGAAGAAGAACAACTCTCCTTCGCCGAGCACATGTTCATCATCGACAACTCACCCACTGCAGAACCCGAGCCGGAAGACCAACCCCTGTCCCTCGCCTCCAATCTCCCAGTCATCGAGACTGTTCCCATTGACCCCGAATCCACCCCTGAACGCATATATTCCGACCAAGCCACTCCTTGTGATTCGCGGACTTCCAGCTGGCTCTTCGCAGACGAATACCAAGCCGACCACTCCATCGTTCCTGGGCCGGACGACTGCGCTATCACTACTTCTTCGGAGGACAGCGAGGGGTACGAGTTCGATGATGATGCGGATGTTGGCAAAGGCGTTGTTGAGCCGACGAAGACGAAGAGTGCGTGGCAGGAACTGTGGTCGGGACTGTCGAATTTGGCTGGGTTGGGAGAGGAGGATGGGGACGGGGAACGATGAGTCGAGCATTATTGGGTGATGTGTGGGATCCGTGTTTGGAGGGCATGTTTGGGGCATGGATTGTGCATATGGGAAGCTGGCTGGGATTGTGCATATGGGATCATGGCTGCGCATATTGGTGAACGTTCACAAGGGGTTGGCATGACTGGTTGCGCATACGATGGGTAGGCGAAGGCCTTGTAGGCCGAGACAAAGTTGGACTTCTACGGCATGGTAAGAGACAGATTGTCTCGCTAGCTTTTTAAAGGCGAGGTGTTGATACCACCGCTACAACAACAAATTATCGCTCCACTCTCAACACTCTTCTCGTGGTCGCATAATGGGCCCTGAAAGGCGCTGGTTGTTGCCCGGAAGTATGAGATGTCTGGGAGGCGATTGCTGAGCGTTCCTCGCGGACTTGTTTTGTTGGAGGTCATGGTCATTTGGCTCGGGTCTGACTGCGCATACTCTGTGTGGAGACGGACGATGTATGGGAGTAAAGTCGCACACGTTGCATGAGACGACTGGCTGCATATAATATGCCTGGATAGTTGAATGGATCTACCACCACTACCACGATCGGACCTGCAAGATTGGCTCTTCCACATACCATCCTCCTCGTCGCACCCACCAGCATGTCCTCGCTACTTGCTTCTTCGACAGGTGAGACAGGCTAGCAGAGATGTGCTTCCTATTCAATCCACATCTTCCAAGCCGGCGTCGAGCAGACCCCACAGGTGTCGCATCTACAACGCTCCTTCTGGTACATGATTAGAACAACCATAAGACAGCCTCTGAAGTACTTACCCGTCGCAGATATGGTAGGTTTCTCCATGCTACACGAAGACATCATGCGAAGTCTTGTCATATTTTGGGGGAGAGGAGGATGTTCTATTGCCAAGCGTTATGACGAGGTTGGACTTTGCTCTTTCATGTGACAATCATAGGAAGCATTTGGTCACGGGACGAGACGAGGTCGACTTACATCAGGCTTGAATCTTTTGATAAGCTGAGCTAGTCATGGTCTGCAAGCAGTAAGGAGCGAAGAAGCCTCTGTCTACTTACGCACCGGACGTTGCACAACCGCCAGTCCATCGTACAGCCTTGCCGTCCGGCTGGCGCACGCACAATCCCAAACGCCCAGTGAACGTCCCTCTCGTTACAAGTAGAAACAGCAAACCGGCTCACCGCACGTCTGACACTGCTCTGGCTCGTCAGATACTCTGCGATATGATGCCGGCTTGTCTACGGCCAACGACTTGAAAAGTGTCATCCACAGTGCGTCTTCCGGCGACCCTGGAACTTCTGCGTTGACGTCCCGAGCACGCCATTTGACAACGCATGCGCAGTATCTGTTAGGTGTCTTCCAGAATACCGCTACAACACGACTGGTCACCGTCAATCTGCCAGTTGGCGTTACCCTCACTTCCACGGACAACGGATTGCTGGCTCCGGCTTTGCAAACGAACAAAGTCGCCTGGATGCTGCGCAGGTAAGGCAACCAAGAGGCAGATCGTCGAGCAAAGGAGTGCAACAGCTCCGATTTGCCGCGGATGTAGCGCAGAACGAAAGTCTTGCCACCGTAACAGGTTGAGAGGTATTCGTGGCGGGGCTGCTTGCTGGTGAAGGCGAGGGGTATCGTAATAGCTTCCGGGTGGTACAGAGCGATGTCTGAGGAACATGATGTTTGTGGTTGACAAAGTTCGAACTTGACTTCGAAGTAGACGTAGATGCGGTTGCGCAATTCACCAGGTAGGCGGAAGAGGTGACAGTCCGGTGGAACGGTGTCTCCTGGTGATAGTGGAGCTGGTCAGTATCGCTGCAAGAACAAAGATGCTGTGGATCACGTACCGGTCCCGGAGATGGCTGAAGTTGCCGCCATGGTTTCGACGGCTGTCGCGCAGTGTCGTACCGTCGTCAGAGTTGGTTTTGGGCTGGCGGCGAAAAAGTGAGATTGAGATAAGTGCCAAGTCATGTGAATGTGACATCGTGTGAATGGGCTCTTTCAGACGACCAACACCAGATCGTGGGGTTTTCAAGTGCCGCCCTTCCACTTCATAGCAGAGCCAAATGATCAAAGGGGTGTGGTGCGTTGCGGTCTGCCTTCTAATTCGATCCCATGGCGCACACTTGCTTACCGCAGGTCCCGCAGTCCTCGAACGGGGTTCTGTCATCCGTTGCCAACGACTTGATGAATCGTATGACTGGTGTGTCCTCAGCCGAACCGATGGCTCCCGTGTTCACATCTTGTGCCCGCTGTTCGATCATACACGTGCAGTATTCACCTTGCTGCTCGTAGCGATATTCACCTTCTTTCACACATCTCGCTACGACGTTGCCTTGTTCGGTGACCTCCGCATGGACGCACAACACATGATATTGCACTCTCTCTTGGCCATGAGATCCGGGCCCGCGACCCAGATTTCAACGACATGGAAGTAGCGAACACTGCGGACGTAAGGGCGCAATGACCGAGCCTTTCGTCCCAGTACGTCCGTATTCTCGTAATCGCTGCTCAGTAAAAAGATTTTGCGTCCGTAGTAGAGTGAGAAAACTTCGTGCTGAATTTGCTTGCAGGCGTAGGCCAGCTGTGGTGGACCAAGGGTGTCGTTATTCCGTGCTCGACCATTATACATTCGCATTCTCGGGCTCAAATATGTACTCCTGTTCGGCTCGCAGTCCTCATGACCATGTCCCACACAGCATTGCGCAGTTCGCCAGGCAGGCGGAGGAGGTGGCATGTGCCCATTGCGTCCGAAGCCGGTGATGGATCAGCCTCGACCGGCGGTGCTGCACTCGATGGTGCTGACTCAAGTGTCAGTGCGAAATTATGGAACGCGACCACTTAAAACGTACCCATGCCGTGTTCTGGCAGACTCGCTAGTGCTGTGGAACTGTGTCCTGTAATCTCGATGTTGATGGTTCAATGGTTGAGCTTCGAAAGAAGAGCTAGCGTGATGCCAAGACTTTCATGTGACATTCGTGAGTAGCTGCTCGTCTTATACCATTGTCATAACGCCTGCAAGTTTTTTGCAAGACGCACATACCTGCATCTCTACTCCACCATCCCTACTCTGCGCGTCCCTAGCAACTAATTTCATGAACCTTGTCATCGGCGGCATCTGTGCTGCCAGTGAGGCAAGGGTTCCTGCATTCACGCTCTCGACTTGTCGTTTCAGGACGCACGTACGCCATCTAAACGGCAGTGCACCCCATCTAGCTGGCCTCTCGCACGTCACTACCAGCATGCCTGTTTCCGACACCTTTACAAAGATGATTGCCGAGGCTTGAAGCGTCGAGCCAATAACACGAATGGCCACGTTTTGCTCAATACTGCGAACGTACGGGAGCCAAGATCGGGCCCTGCATGCGAAGAGCTCGAGCTCTTTTAGTCGAATAGTACACTCGCAGAACTTGAATTGCTGTTTCCCATGGCAGATTGAGAGGAGTTCATGTCTGATTTGCTTGCATGTGTTGGCCAGACCAGGTATTTGGGGCTCAGCACGGCGTCGCCTCCCGTTGTAGGATGTCGCTAGGCACAAATTACGAAGGCGGATAGTTGGAGGGTAGGCGTATTCGTAGATGCGGTTGCGCAGTTCGCCAGGTAATCGGAGAAGGTGGCACGTCTCGACAGCATGTGATAATGCTGGTGGCATTTCAACCTCACTCGATGGCTCTGGCAAGTATTGTTAGCGTCAACATCATAATATGTGTGGCGTCCTAGTCAACGTACCCATCTCGGAACCCGCGAGGCTCGCCATGATGCGGAGAGGTGTCTTGTTAGTATTCACGCTGAAGTTGAGGTTCAAGCTATGAGCTTCGAAACAGCAAGGAAATAGTGCGCGTTTGCTAAGAGTTTCATGTGATAATTTCGCCCAAAGTGGAACCAGATGACCCGCCTGGAGACCGCGGATGAAGTGAATGTCGTCGGGAGAGAGATGACTTGCCAGTGGAGTGAGGGGAAGCAAATGCCAGACATGTGGATTGCTCCGAGTACCAGACGAATGCCATACCGCGGGACGGCGGACACATTAGTAACTCAATGCAGAAGTAGCCGAAAGGCGAAGCTCAAGTTCAAGAAAGCAGCCACCCGTCGTCGAACCAACCTCAACCTGGCCGCCGTTCTTGAGCAGCCCAACCACCCAGACTACCGCTTCACACTACTCCTCTCCAGCGCCTCCAGCAGCTCCGGCCGATCCCTCAACATCTCCTTCGCCTGCTTATAGCTCATCCACTTCCGATCCCGCTTATGCTTCTCCGGCCAACTCTCCTTCTCCTCCTTCACCCTGACCTCGTAAAACTTGTACGCCGCTCTCGGCGCACCAGGGTTCTTCGCGATCTGCGACGCCGAGCGCTGCTCCTCGATCGTGCCCAGGTCGGCTTCGATCTTGCATTCGATGCCGGCTTCCTCCCAGGCTTCGCGGCAGGCGGCGTCTTCGGCGGTGCGCTCGTCGGTTTCCCAGCCGCCTTTGGGGAGGACCCAGCCTTTGCGGGCGGAGGACTGGATGAGGAGGACCATGGTGCGGTCGGGGGAGAGAGGGACGACGCCTGCGACTAGGCGTTCGCCGTTTGGTCCGTAGCTGTTGACATATCAGTTTTTAATCCAATGTATCGGCGACTTGAGGTTGTGAATCTTACCGCTGCTTGTCCCTGCCAACTCGGGCCTCCATAGACCTCTCAGGCGCCGGTTCTTGAGCCATGCTGCCTGTCGACCGTGAGAGTAGTCTCCAAGGTTGCAAACTCCGAATCACGTGAAAAGCCGTGTTCTCTTCGTCGTTGCGGTGAATATGCCGTCGATTAGGAGTGGTCACACGATACACACCACTGCTCCCTTTTGCTCCGTGACAAACTCAGTCGATGCCGAGGACAAGAAAGGTAGTCTCAATCAATGCAGAGAAGCAAAGGTATTTCGCCTTCAGTCCGACTGGCCGCCAGGCTGAGGACGGAAGTCACTTCTATGCTCGAGAAGATCCTGCGCTATCAACATCGTGGTGGTGGTAAGTAGAAAGTGGGAGGGTCGGAAGAGGCTACATGAATATGCCACTCTGCTCGGGCCTGCGCGCACGTGCTCAGGGTGCTCTTTCGGGGCGTCCACGACTGCCGCTTCCTCTTTCTGCGCAACCAAATTTTCCAACCCACTGCGGACACTAAAGGCAAGCTATCTGACGTGTTCGGAGCTTATCTGAAGCCAGGTTACATGTGAGAAGGCACTAATTATTGAGCGTTCACTGTTGAATTTAACGAGCTTCACGACGTCTTCGGGGCTTCACACGACCTTTCCAACGTCACCTCTTCAACTGCGCGGGAATGTGCTTGCCTTCCACTCCACGTTGACACATCTTTCTCCCTTCTTCCTATCCCACACCTCCCCGGTCATCACCAGGTTTACTTTGACGGCGTCGATACCTTATTCTTGCCATCCCACTCCGGGCGGCCTCCGCAAACAGCTCGACAGCCCGGTCGACGGCAAGCTTGGATCTGCCACTTTGTCCACACTTTTTGCTCGACAGCTTCCTCTAGCTCCGGGAACCGTGCTCATCATGCAGACGACGGACTCTGCCTGTACCACTCCATCCTTGATCACCCCCATAGGTGAGCCGAACTCTCAACCCAATCTGAACCTCGTGTCGAGAAACGTGCTCGTGTGCTTCGGTGGAACGAGGCCACGAATGTTTCTGCTTGCACGCGACTCAGTCGTTGTGGGTCGTATATGAGCTCCACGAACGCGGGCTAAGTATTTTTCTTCTCTTAGGCTACCAGAGTACGTCCTGCTTGGACACTGCTGTTTGACCGTCGTCATACTGACCACACATATCAGGCGGTGATTGCGGCTATTGCAAAGGCGACAACACAAGTAGAACTCCCGATTCTCGTGCGTTGTCGGTTTGCTTTTTCCTTGGTCCTGTCCTTCTCCTCGTTGTACTATGCATCAAGCCTCGGTGCGATCTCATTACTGTGTTCTCCAAGAAAAACATCAAGTCAACACCATCACCAATTTTCCTGCACCAATCATCTCCAAGCCCGCCACAGCTAATGATGAGAAGGTGCTTCATACTATGCCCGGACCAAGTCGCTATGTCCAGAGCACTATCAAGAGCTTATGGATAGAGGATGGAGGAGGTCAGGCAGCCTACTCTACATCCCTGACGCGAGCCGTAGCTGCTGTCCTCACTATACCATAAGGTAGGCGATCATGACCTTCAACAGAAAGATTGCTGCTGACTGACCAGACTGCCAGCAAAAGAATTTCAAGCAACACGAGATCAGCGACAAGCATTACATCGATGGAACCGGTTCGTACTCGGGGATGAGTACGCCAAAGAAATCGCCAAGAAATATCCGAAGAGCAAAGAGTGCATATCTCCACTACGACTTGCAATACTGCCCCCACTAACATGCCACCAGAGACAAGAAACGCCAACACAACACCTTCGATCTGAATACCACCCTCCACGAAAGCGAGCTCCAACATTTGAAGCCCAATATCGAACCGGCCCACAAATTCGAAGTCTCGCTCGAAGCCGACACCTTCACCGAAGAGAAATTCGCCCTTTTCTCCAACTACCAATCCCACGTCCACCACGACCCGCCGACCGAAATCTCCCGCTCCGGCTTCCGCCGCTTCCTCTGCTCCTCCCCCATCCACAACCACCCTAGCACAGACAACACCTCTGGCCTCACCGATGACCCCACTGGTGGCCCCACGCAATCCAGCTCCAACAAGCGACTCGGCTCCTTCCACCAAACATACCGCCTGGATGGCCGACTCATAGCAATGTCCGTCCTCGACCTTCTCCCCCACGCCGTGAGCGGGGTGTACTTCATCTACCACTCCGATTTCGAAAAATACTCCTTCGGCAAACTCTCCGCCTTACGCGAGACGGCGCTGGCGGCTGAGGAAGGGTACGAGATGTACTATATGGGCTACTTCATCGCGAGCTGCAAGAAGATGCGGTATAAAGCCGACTACCGCCCTCAACACGTCCTAGACTACGACACGGGAGAATGGGATACCATGGACGACGAAATGAAATCCCTAATGGAGAAGCGGAAATGGGTAAGCATGTCCCGCGAACGTAACATCCGCCAGCAACTCTCCGACCTACTCGAACCCAAGGGCCCAGTCTCCCCCGACTCGCGCAGCGAGCTGGAAGAGGAATTGGTGCTGGATGCCTACGCCGTCCCTTACCGCTCCCCCGTCGAGGCGATGCATTCCCGGCTCTCGGTCCTCTCGTTGAACTTCCCCGGCGCTTTGACGCTAGAGCAATTGGCGGAGCAGATCGCGCTGGACGAGATGAAGGTGACGTTGGGGCAGGGGACGACGCACCGGATGCGGGATATTGTGTCCTGGGCGCAAGGGTCCGTGACGGATCCGCAGGGGAGTCTCATGGGGGTCATGGCGGAGTTGGCGGCGTGTGTGGGGAAGGAGGTGGCGGGGGGCATGGTTGTGGATTTGGGGCGGTTGTAGCATTACGTTCTCGGCGTTAGCATTCGGGGAAGGAAGAGGAGGGATTCGATGGATGGAGGGTGGTGAGGTGGATGGTTATCGCTTTCGTTCGTTTGAGGTCATGGGTGTATTGGTACATGCACACATCAAGATACCATCATTTCGCCGCCGAGACACCAGTCGTGCCATACTGAGATCCACTCGCAAACGCCTGATCATGCAACAAACGCCTTCCATGCTCCATAATCATCACACTCATCTGTCTCCACCCGCTCAATCACTCCTCAACATACTCTCCACCAACTCCCCCAACGGCCCAAACCACTCCCCCCTCTTCCCCCCCTTCTCATCCGCCAACCCAAACTCCTCGACAAAAAGCACGTAATGCTTAAACCCCGTATTCAAATGCGCCTCCAACCCCAGACCCCTCACCACACTATAGTGATGGCAGTAAATATGCGCATAAATGCGATACAATCGCTTAAACAACACTTTCACCGTCTTCTCGAAACCTTCCGGGAAGGGCACGCCAGGTTGGGTCGGGAAGACGGCAGGGTTGGAGAGGTGCGCGGAGGTCCAGGAGAGGAGGTGGGAGATGTAGGTTGGAGCCGGGAGGCGGGTGGGTTTGGGGTAGGTGGGGGGGTCGTGCCAGAGGTATTCGAATTCGTCGGTGGCTTTCATCTCCGGGCAGGAGGTTGGGGAGCAGAATTCGGTGATGGCGCCGTACAGGAGGTTGATTTGGTTGTAGAAGTCGACGACTGCCAGCATTGAATTAGTAAACGAGCGATCTTGGGGTGCTGTGGTGATGTTTTATGGTGTTACCGTTCACAGCGAGCCATTCATCCCTATCTTCGCCCTCCGGCAGCTGTACCACCTTCCTCAAACTCCCACTCCCCAGCGTCGCCTCAGCGAACTGCTTCAGCTGCCACGAATTCGTCCCCTTGGCCCGCTTCTGCGGCTGGAACGCGGTGTTGCGAGTGCGGGCATTGTTGTTGCTGTAGGTAAGGAGGTCAGCCTGCTGCGCGATATCCTTCAACCCGTGTCCCAGGCCCCGATATCCACGCTGGACGTCATGAGTGCGGTTCTCAGTGTGGACAGGTGCTGGAATCCCGCTGGCAGAGTTCGGCGAGTCGGAGAGGGCGTTGTGGAGGTGGCGCTGGAGCGGTGACTTGTAGGTCTCTTGCGGGCTGGTGGGAGGGTGGATGTGGATGTAGGATTCGCTTTCGGCGAGGACGTTGGAGTGGAGCGGGGCCAGAGGCTGGGGGGACTGGGAGTAGGGCTGTGGGGGGGAGTTGTGTACGAACATTGTGTTGATGAAGGAGCTCATCCTGCTCTTCGGCTTGTTTGAGTGGTGTTCTTGAGGATGCGTGTCTGCGATTGCATTCCTGCGATTAGCCGGGTCAACCCTTGGGTGGTGCTGGCATTTACTGACCTCGTCGACACTTGTGGGCGCAGGGTTTGTCAAGAGAGTGACGAGATGAGGATCAATTGACTGGCTTGCTACTCTCAAGAAGAGGTCGTCCTATCTTCACATGTTCGAGAAGTGCAACTGCTCCGTCATTGCCAAGAGATTTTGTTGGCGTCGTGGTTGCCCGAGCAATCCTGGGCTCGCCGGATTGGGAAGGCGCTCTTCTTCATCCTCATCGTCAGCTCTCCAACACGATGTTGTGCGGCCTTGGAGATACAAGGACAGTCCATCTCATCAGGCATTTAGCAGTGGAACGAGTACAAGGTATTGCAGACTGGAGTCGATCTCCACCGATAAGCAGCGGATGGTGCGGCAGTCATGCATTATTGCTCAGCTCGCTGCTCGTAAACTTCCGCCTTGAGATATCAGGCAAACCCTTCTGCTCCTTGTCCATCAGTTTCTCTTTCCCAGTCTCTCGTCTAACTACAGCATCGCCACCATGTTTTACACCGACCGCCTCATGATAAGGTCCTTCGACCCGGACACCGATCTCAACCTGATGACACAATGGCTGAACGATGTCGAAATCATGAGTGCCATCTCACTACATCCTCCGGTTGCCTGTTCGAAGGCCGACGCGAAGAAGTTTATGGAGAAGATTGTGCAGAAAGAGAGCAAATTGCCATTCTTCCTGGTCTGTGAGAAGCCCACTCCTGGAACCGACCCGGCGAGCCTAGGCAAGCACGAAGACTTGTTTTCCAAGGACGGAACCGCACGGTATCCCTTCTTTGGCATACTGAACATGGGCAGTCCGGACGAGATGCACTTTGCCACCCGAGTGGTGCGGTGGGGAATCGCCTTTGATCGGGATCATCAGGGTGTGTGAGAACACGATGCGACATGCTTCAGCGTTCTGACATTGACCAGATCGTGGTTACGGTTCCGAGCTATTGCAATGGGCAGCTGAATACTGCTTCAAGACTCTCGGCGCTCACAAGGTCGAACTCGACGTCTCCGCCGCTAACGTCCGCGCCCTGCATGTCTACGAGAAGGTTGGCTTCAAGAAGGAAGGACTGCGAAAGAAACGGTTCTGGATCAATGGCCATTGGGAAGATATGGTCGAGATGGGTTTCCTCGAAGAAGACTGGTTTGCGACGCATCAATAAGCTTTCAGGGTCGAGTGAATGCATACTCGACGCCCGAATCCCGCCAAGACCTCAACAAGGTGAAGTCGAGTTTCTTTATTGACAACTCCTCAATACAAAGGCATTGTAGAGATCAAGTCACGCTTATTGAGTTGCCAATGAGATGGACACGACACATCGTATCTATACTTGCTATTTCGTATCTCTCATCTCTGCCTCTTTCCTCAACATCAAACCACCTCCTCCAACATCTGCTCAGATCAGCCCTCATCAAGATACCCTTCCACCACATCTCAACCCCTATCAACCAGAACATCAGCAATATGTTCGACCAAGACACCAAGTCATCGCATGCTGGCATGCCTCGTCGTCCAACTACAGCGAACACTCTACCACGCATCCAAACCGAATTCCCGCCAACATACGAAGCTCAAGTCAACCACCACCTGCGTGCGTTCAACCAGCTCGAAGGTCAGATCGGAGCAGGTAGCTACAACCAAGCGCCACAACAAGGCACTGTGGTGATCCTGACCCGCAAGAAGAAGATCATCGTCGCCATCATCGCCTCCGTCCTGCTGATCTGCATCGCTGCCATGACCGCTCTGCTAGTCACCAGCCTGCATCGCCACGACAGCACCGCTCAACAAAATCTCCCCTCCGACAGCGACCAAACCCGCCGCACCCCACTCACCGAGAACGTGGCAATCACCACAGTCTTCGTGACCGTCACGACCAAAGTCACACCAACAACCCTCATCACCTCGACAACCTCCATCAAACCCACCTCCGCCCTCGCAGCTTTGAGCTCCTACGAGTCCGCCCTGAGCTCAATCGAATCCTCTATCATCTCAAGCATTAGCGCCGGGATGTTGCCACCGCCGTCCACCTCGGTTATCGCAACATCAAGCAGCACGACTCCGCCGCCACCACCACCGACTACTCCCACTCCTAAGCCTACTACTTCGAGTACGTCTAACCACAGGACTCACGTTGTTTGTTGGGGATATTGGGCTAACTATTGTACAAAGGTTTGACAGCTTCGTCTCTAACGACATCTCCAACGACGTCTTCGACGACTGCAGCAGAGACGGTGACGGCGTCTGCGAAGGGGTGGTTGGGGTTCTGCAGTGTGCCTGGCATGTTTTGTACGAAGAAGCGCGCGCTCGAAGGCGATAGGAAGATCTAATGGTGTGTTTGCGTTCGTGACAGCATTTTCGACGAGAAGAGGGGTCTTGCGAAAGATGGAGGATTGAATAGCATGACGGATTGCGGGAAAGAGTGTCCAATGGTCGAGGAAGTCAGTGGAGGACTTGCGCTGGGTGGCGCTCAACATAGCTAAGTTTGCATTTGTGGTATCATTCTTTGCTGACGTTCACTGCTACTGAACAGCGAGTCTCACTGCATTAACTGTCCATCGCTCTTATATCACCTGCCTTTTTCTTCACACTCGCTGACTTGGTTATCACATGCTAATCACCACTACCAGCACTTTTCTATACCGGTATGATCGAGTCTCGTGACTACACTTCTATCCTCTCACTTACGAGCAGTTCACTGATAATATCAATTTACAACTCCATGCCTGATCGGACATGCGTCATCAAATACAGCACCACCCGCGACAGCCTTACTGATCCCACCCCCAAAACCTCACCGCAACAATGATCGACGATTATACTCCCAACCCCCTCACCTCCGAACACGCCTTTATTCCTTCTCGACCGCCTCCGTCTCCACACCCCAACCAGAGAGAGGCCGACCGTAGGGAGGCTCACCGTGAGGGCGACCGAGGACTGAACCACGGAACAGACCAGAGGGTAGGCCGAGACTCAGATATCCCCTCCTACTACGGCGGTCTCTCCCACAGCCGCAGCAGCCAGGACATCACTGCCGCCGCCTCCGCTTTGCCGGATGTGGCGCTCGATCCGGGGCCGAGTACGGAGGAGCAGATCGCTGAGAA
>JAABUW010006410.1_pt1 | contig 14759 bp, 13 predicted proteins | sample 5560081 | NCBI WGS metagenome assembly JAABUW01 (sample SAMN10711882, study PRJNA513363) | rock metagenome | isolation source: Antarctica rocks | place: Antarctica: Victoria Land, Knobhead sud
GTTCTATTTGACTTCCTCATCTGCGTGCAGATTGCTTGTAGCATGCGCATTGAGGTTATCGAAGTCTGCGCGGTCGCGAAAACTCTGCACGCGGCCAACGCACAGCGCTTCACCACCACGCAGCGCCTCGATGTCATTCAAACTTTTGATAACCTCTAGGCTCTACTGTAGCTAGACAGTAGGTTCGTAGCCAGCACCGCGTACAGGTGGGTTTCATCGCTGACCCCTAATATTATAATTAACAATGTTGTTTCATTAATTTTAAAAAGTTTTAGTTCTTTCGTGCAATGACTTGTAAAGTTTAATAAATACTGTTGCTGAGTCATCACTTTATCTACAAAGTACTTGTCACTTTACATGCTCATTACTCTCTTAAAATTGATTGCAAAATTGATTGCAAAAAAATTAAGAGAATTATACTATTTTTGATACATAGTATAATAGCGCACACTTCAGGACACAAATGCATGAGCTGAGCGAAGCACCCAAATCGATATGGCGCTTTGCAAAATGGGCTAGGACCGAAAGTCAGCTACCTAAAAAGCTTCCTCAGTTTCCGTCACTGAAGCGAAGCGACACCGATCATATGACAACGACGTTCGAGGAAAAAACCGAGATACTGCGGGGAAAGTTCTTTCCCCCACCTCCTCAAGCGGATGTCAGCGACATCGCAGGATCATTCATACCTCTGGCAGTCTCATCCAATCCACGCATCACAGAAGATGAAGTGAAGCAGGCAATCAGACGGGTAAAAGCAGACAAAGCGCCGGGCGCTTCAGGTATTCCAAACAGAGCGCTTCAAGCGGGTCTCGCAGAACTGACCCCAGTACTGACGAGTTTATTCAACGCATGCGTAACACACAAGTATCATCCGAAGCAGTTCAAAAAGGCTCAGACAATAGTACTACGCAAACCGAAGAAAAGCGACTATACCGATCCGAAGGCGTATCGACCCATTGCTTTGCTCGATACCATGGGCAAAGCGCTGGAGTCGATCATGGCCAAAAGACTGAGTGACATAGCCGAGACTCATCGCATGCTACCAAATGCTCAAATGGAAGCGAGGCGCAAGCGATCCGTGATCTCGGCGTTAGACCTACTAATAGACCAAGTTCACACAGTGTGGGGCTGTGGAACCAAATATGTGGCCTCCATGCTAAGCTTAGACGCCGCCGGAGCGTTCGATCGAGTCTCACACGTCAGACTTCTGCACACGCTGAAAATGAAAAGAACGTCGAGCTACATAATCGAATGGACACGCAGCTTCCTAGAGGATCGAGAGACGTCGCTGATATTCGACGGACAAACGAGCGACATGCGCGAGGTAAACGCAGGCATACCGCAGGGGTCCCTCATTTCACCGATTCTCTTTCTATTCTTCAACGCAAGTCTAATCGAAAAATGCGAAGCACTGGGAATTAAAATCGGAGTGCTTGGCTTCGTAGACGATATTAACATTCTAGCCTACGGCAGATCCACTGAAGAAACCTGCAGAACACTGAGCAAAGCACACGACGCCTGCGCGGAATGGGCTCGCACCCATGGCGCAACGTTCGCACCAGAAAAGTACGAGCTCACGCATTTCACTAGAAAACCGAAGAGGTTCGACATGACGGCTAGCATACAAATAGAAAGCTCAGTTATCAAACCGAAACCAGACGTACGGGTTCTAGGGGTGCAACTGGACACGAAACTGCGATGGGGCGCGCATCTTCGACAAATAGAGGCGAACCACGCCACAAGAATGCTGGCACTTAGTCGCCTCGGAGCCTCCACATGGGAAGCTACCTTCACAAAAGCGAGGCAAGTATACTCAGCAGTAGTGAGGTCAGGAATCGCATTCGGAGCGTCAGTCTGGCATCAGCGCGGCAAGAAAGGTGAACTGTCGGGCAAAGAACGCAGGCTAGGAACACTTCAGAATCAGGCTCTGCGTCACGTAGCAGGAGCGTTCAAAAGAGTAAACATCGAAACTCTAGAGGCAGAAACATACACGAGTTCGCTACATGTTCATCTGAACATGCTACAGGACAAGGCCACGCTACACAGCCGAGTCGACGGTCGAACGCAAGAGGCCAGACAAGCATGCGAACTAATACGCGCCCGTTTGACGGGAGTTAATCGCGTCATTCCTCGCTCACCCGCCACCAAGAAAATAGTACTTCTGAATGCCTTCATTCGAGAAGGTGCGAAGATACAGTCGAGACGCAGACGACGCACCCCCTCCTTCACAACGGTTTCAACAAGCGATAGCATCGCAATAACGCAGTATCACAAAGATCAATGGAATCAACGATGGGAAAAGTACAGAGAACGCGTCGCAGACGTCAACGCAACCCCAGCACAAAGGTCGCACCTGAGCAATAAGACGGTAAAGATGCGTGACGGCCTTCAGAAAGCAGAAAGCACCCTCGCAACGCACATCAGAACCGAACGCATAGGTCTGAACGCTTATCTGCACTCTAGAAACGTTCCAGGCACGGATAGCCCGCGATGCGGCTGCGGATGGAGTCATCAGACGGCGAAGCATGTACTCATGCACTGCCCGGACTGGTCGCACCTGCGACCAAGAATGCTACAAGATGCTGGCTCCTCGGACTACCGAATAATCGTCGCCACCACGAAGAGCCTCAGGGCAGTAGCGAAGATGATGATGGAAACGGAGCTCTTGGAGCAATTTAGAGTGGCTAGAACACTCGTTCTCTAACGTGCGGTCAACGCGAACAAATTTGGTACATAGTCTCAAAACTCACTGTTTCGGCTGCGTGAAGCAGCCGTGTAGACTGCGAGTGGTTTTCTACCCCAGAGGGTTTTGTCCACTCGATACAGATAGCATAGAGTCCCCCATGGGTCGGCCTAACCGATGTCACAAGGGTGTATGAATTTATTATTATTATACATAGTATAATATATTTAGTATTTAACAATTGAGTTCGTGCAACTCAACTTGAACTTGAGATTGAGTTGAGTTAATTCTTCTCAATTCAACTTAATTCTGACTTAACAACAGACTTAAATCTGTCATTGAGTTAAGAGTTGAAATTGAGTTGAGAGAAATTGACTATTTCTTTCAATCTAACTTAACATTAGCTTGATGACAAATTTAATAATAACTATCAGCATTACTTATTATGCAGATCTTATAAACCTGTCAATATTATTTCTTTAATCGCTGTCAAGTGTCTTATTGTGATGATCAGATCTACTAGATAAGTAGACGAAGTCTATAAAAATGATATGACAATGTAATATTTTAAGCAGACACAGAATGAGTATATATTATGATAAAGCTAATTATTAAGAAGCTCTCAATAACTCAAGAGAATCACTTAACTATAGAGAGTTTGTCAAGCATTGTCAAGTTGAGCACAACATAATTCATGATATATTAAGTGTTGAGATCATGCCTAGAATCTAATCACACTGCAGCGAGGTAGTGTGTAGCTGAATAGAATGTTTGATCAATAGAGGTAGCTCTAACTAGGAAACTAAGAATACAGAAGAAAGAAGACGATTTCGAGCTGTATCTATAGTAAAGTGAACAAAGGAGCGAAGTAGTCGGTTTGTCAGAGCTCGAATAGATGAAATGTTTCAGCATATTTTGATTCGAAACATCATTGTTTCTTGTTCACATATCGAAATTTCTAGAGTCTATTGACTAGACTTTATTTCATCTCGACACGTTTCGTAACACAACATCACTATCAGATAAGAAGATTGTTATGCATTATTTATATGCATTATTATTGAGACTAATCAAAATCGCAGAATGTTCAACCTATCAATCAAGTCGCAGTCAATTGCGAGTAGAAATTGTGCGATGAGATGAAACGAAGATCAGAAAACTTTCTATATCAAACAAAGTGCAGATCGAATGACTCTTTATAAACAACTCATCAAATTGAGAAGCATCAGCGTCTATCAGAAAGTCATTAAAGCGAAGCAGATGAAAATAAAGAACAATATGCAAGATATAATCACGAATGATCAAGTGAAAAAGAGTCTGCATGATAATGCATTTGAATAATGCATATGTGTTTCAAAAGCTGATTGTATAATAGCTCAATGCTTCAAGACGAATTTAATGAAGAAGACAAGAAAGAAGAAGACTGCAAAGCGAGCAAAGCTCGAAGCAATAGTCATGAAGACAACGTTCAATACTACTTCTACTGTTGATGTATGTACTGTGTTTGATGTGAAAGACAAGACTAACATATGCATTAAACTATTGCACAACAAGATGAACTTGGGAAAAACATGTCAAGATACATGATATCTACTATTGAACTAATTCAGCAACGCATTTTACATCACGAAAAATTAAATGAATTGAAGATGACAAACGATTCAAATGTCATACAAGAATTCAACAAATTCATGAGCGCATTTTCGAATGAAAAAAATGCGATTGATCAAAAGATAGTTAATTCACTAGATTCATCAAATGATGAATCTGATGATATCATTGAGATTGATGACGATGACAAGAAGGTGAAATTTAGCAAGAGAAATGACGATGCAAATATGATTGAGAATGAGAATGAGTACAAGAATGAGTATGAGAATGAGTACAAGAAGAAGTACGAGAAGAAGAAGAAGAAGAAGAAGAAGAAGAAGAATGATGAGATAATAGTGATCTCAGATTAGCAGTAGTAAATGAACAAGCATGAATTTTCTTCAATCAATTGCATTACTCTGTTGCATTATCAGACACTCAGATAAATATTAGTAGTACTTTGCTTCATGTCTTGACGAGTTGAATCGAAAATTCAAGTCAATACTTGATTTCAACACTCTAACTTGACTCAAATACTCAGTTCAAACATCATGACTCAACTTAAATACTCAATTTCAAAATTCTGATTCAAATCAAGTCTTGATGAGTCAAGAACTCAACTTGATCTCGATGATTCAACTTGTTGCAATCAGTTTAATCATCATTCTGAATCAGAATGCAATCAAATGTCACTGATCTTCATCATTTGACTGAGACAAAATACTTGCAACTGCATAATTGAATGCGTTGATCTCAATGTGTATATGTCGCTCTGAGTCAAAGTGTCTTAGTATAAATGTCTTCATAAAGACGTTACGAAGCTGATTAAAAGCTTGTTTCGCTTCGCTCAATTATATGAATGAGCTCATTTTTACATCTTTTACACTATCTCTCAGCAGTTCTGTTAAAGACTCTGCTATCTGAGAGTAATGATATATAAAACGTCGATAGAAATTGATGAATCTCAGAAAAACTTGTATTTTTTGATATGTCTTCAATCTGAGTCATGTTTGAATGATGTTTACTTTACTAAAATTCATTGAAACATTCTTGATGAATATGACAAATTTTAGAAAGTTCACTTTAGTGATGAAGAATTCACACTTCTTCAAGCTAGCATATAGCTTGAACTTTCTTAATCTTTCGAGAATTTGCTTCATGTGATCTACATGATCAGTCTTTTCTATGAAGAAGATTAGAATGTCATTCAGATAAACAACATAAAAGTCATTTAAAAGCTTTGTCAAGATCTTATTAATATAAGTTTGAAAAATGACAGATGCATTAATTAAATTAAACGACATGATCATATATTCAAAGTGATCATAACAAGTATGAAATGTCATCTTTCACTCGTCTTCACATTGAATTCTGAGATGATGATAAACATTCTTCAAATTTAATTTAGTGAACTGCTTAACTTTATTGAGTCTGTCTAGAGTTTCACTAATTAGAGACAGTGAATGATGATTTTTGACAGTGATCTTATTCAGATCTCGATAGTTCATGCATAAATGAAGACTATCATTCTTTTTGAAAATGAATAGAATAGACGCGTCAGTTGAGCTGATGAAGTGCTTAATTCATTCTTTTGCTAAGACATTGTCTAAATACTGTCTCAAAGTTATTAACTCTGTGTTATGATTCTAATCTTCGTCTATTCTTCGTCTAGTCTTCGTCTGATTTCATTCTAATTGAGTCTAGCGAGAATCTGATTTAGAGATGATATCATTGAAACTTTGCATCATATGTGTAAGATGTCAACTCAATTGAATCTAGCACAGAGCTGAGAAACACACATATAAGAATCAAGTTCTTTTCTGTAGATACTTTTCTTTCTTAGCATTTATCTATTAGTTAAATGACACTCATATGATTCACTCTATGCTGACTTCTAACAGTAGATAAATGCTAACCAACTACTCTGCTATCAACGTGTAGATGATACGAAATAATCTACTTCGTTTATTCAGAAAATTCGCAAGAAATTCTTTAAATTACTTTCATCAAAACACACATTCAAATTTACTCAAATTTATCAAATCAATCACTCAATCTTATCACAATCAAATCTATCTATCTATTTTTATCTCTCTTACAATGACATGCGACTCTGAATCAGTTGAGTCATGAACAGCTCGTCTGCTTAAAAGCATTGCTAGTAGACAAGTTTTTCTTATTTCTTTCAATGCTTCAACGAGATTTCAGAATGTCGCTATCTCATGAAACATCAACATAAGTCAACAACTTCGTCAATGAGCTATTAATCAGTCAGACAAGATCATCAAGATGCTGATTGAGCTAAAAGATCAACAAGACATGACTTTGAAACTCAACGAGCAATAAATCAATCTACAAGTTGATCACATCAAGAGACTTAATGAGCTAGAGACAAATCAAACGACAATAGACACTCAAGAAGAGACTATCATTGAACTGCAAAAGAAAGTATTGAGTCTAAAAAAGAAACAACGTTCAGCTGATCAGTTTCGATCTCAACAGTCTACTGAGTCTCGATCTACTATGAATCATTTACTTCAACAAGACATCGAGTTGCATGCTTTTATCAAGAATCATACTCGACGAGAGACGTCTACTAAGTTCATCTCATTCAAAAATGAACGTCATCGATTCTACAAATTTTTGAACTCATTTATATTTACTGACGAAGATGAATTGACTTGAGAAGACTGAAGAAACAAGATGAACGACAAGCTAATTGTCAATATCAATCAATTCAATGACGAGACTATCTGTATTGTTTACATGATGTCTAGACTAGAAGATAATGCTGCAAAACATATCTTCGCTTGACGTTGTTTTGATTCTTCGAATTTATTCATTTTAATTTACAAGCTATTTAATCATTTGAAAGAAATATACAATGAACTGAATAAGAATCGAAAGTCTCGACGTGAATACAACGCTCTGAAGCAAGCAGACAAGTCTTTCAATGTCTTTTACTTCAACTTTATGAAGCTATTCAGCTATCTCGACTATGATGATTGCACTCTGATGAATGATCTTCAGAATAAAATCAATAATCGCTTGCAGAATGTTTTATCAGTCTGTTCAGAGAACTTTACTTCACTCACTCACTTAAGAATCTTTCTTCAGAATGTGAATAATAAACAGCGAGTCAACTATCAGTTGCGCAGCGAACGTTGCACTGTCATCATCAAAGTCACTGTTGTATCTGATAAATACACTGTCACTTCATTGTCAGTGATGACTTCAATAATCGATTATGTTAAGTCTATCATCTCTTCTACTTCTGAATCAGCAAGATTATCTATCATTTGCTATACTTGCAAAACTCTCGATCATTTGTTCAAGAATTGTTCTCAGCTGAACAAAATCAACACTTCTGCATCTTGTGCATTCATCTCTCGTCTACATGAGATCATCATTTCGAAGAATAAAGAGAATAAGAAAATGTCTTCTTTTGAAGATAGCGAGGCAAAAAACTAGAGACTTTCATCAAAGACGTGATGAAAGATGTGTTAATTTCTTCAACGATGAGCATGTCAGATGACTCTTTTGCTTCTGAATCTTTGACTACTGAATGTGTACTTTCTAGCAATGAAATTAGTTACTCATTGAAGTCATTGATTGACATCGAAGCTGCTGACTATTCATTCATTGATGAAGTGATTACGCAGATTGTTTGTGATCAGTTGCAAATCAAATGTCTGACTTTGATCAAAGCGAAGTCAATTCGAGAATTTGACAATCATTATGCTAAGAAACTCATTATTCATGCCATCTATTTGAATCTGACTGTTCAAGATCATACAATTGACACAGCTTTTATGTTGATTACTCAATTAGATCAACATCAAATGATTCTTGAAAAAACATGAATGAACAAAATCAATCTAGTAATTGATATGCAAATTGATTTTCTTCGATTTTCGAATTTCATCTCTAGTCAAAAACCGATTGTTCTACTCTCAAGCAATAAGACAATCACGAAGCAGAAGAGTTTGACTTCTACTCATATACTGAAGAGATCTTTCACTACATCTCAACTCAGTCTGAAATCACTCTCTTTCAGTAAGTTTAATGAGAAGTCAGTTAAACTAATTAAACAGTTAAAATCGCGTGACGCGACTTTAACTAACATCAATTCTAAATCAACGTTCAGTCTAGAATCATTCTCTTTCAGTTCAATGAACATAGCAATGATAGAAGCAGCGACATATAAAATGTTAGTCAAATGATCAGACATCAAGATCTTTGCTGTTATCATCTCAGAAATCAATCGACTCATAACTACAGCTGAAAACAAGTCTGAAGAAGTGAATCTGCATGAGTTTTTTCACGCTGAAGTTCTTGAGCAAGTTAAAATCAAGCTTTTCTCTGAATATCATGACTATCTAAATGTCTTCGATCGAGCAATGATCAATCAGCTATCATTGCATCGTTTCTACAATCACAAAATTGAGTTGATCGATGAAGAAACGTTTTCTCGAAGCAGACTATATCAGATGTTCAATTACAAGCTTCAGAAGATAAAGAAGTATCTGATTGATCATCTAAACAAAGAGTTCATTTTCTTCAGCTTTGCATCATACGTCTCGCTCATCTTGTTCATCGAAAAGAAAGACGATAGTCTGCGTTTCTGCGTTGATTACAGAAAGCTCAATGCTTTAATCAAACGAGATCACTATTCTTTGTCATTGATAGACGAGACTCTCACTCATATACAAGAAAGCAAATATCTGACTCGATTAAACATCATTGTCGCGTTCAACAAACTACGCATGCATTCAGATAGCGAAGATTTGACTATCTTTATTATCTTCTTCAACTCATACAAATATCATGTAATGCTCTTCAAATTAATCAATGAATCAACGTTCTATCAACATTATATGAACGACATGTTGTTCAAATATCTACATCAGTTTTGTCAGATTTATCTAAATGACATTATCATTTACAGCAAAATCTTGAAGAAACACAAGCAACATGTACGATTGATCTTGAATAGACTACAAGAAGCTGATCTACAGATAAACATTAACAAGTGCGAGTTTTATGTGCAGAAAATCATCTTTCTAGAACTTTTGATGTCAATCAAAGAACTGAAAATAAACTCTTGAAAGATACAAGCAGTTGTTAATTGATCTACACTCAATAATCTCACTTAAATGCAGTTCTTCATTGACTTCTGCAATTTCTATCAACGTTTCATCAAGAACTTTTCGAAGATTGTTCATTCAATGATTCAACTCACTCAAAAGAAGATCATATTTGAATGAAATGAAGTCTGTTAGATCATCTTCGATCATATGAAGAGATGTATGATCAAAACTTCTATACTACGTCACTTTGATCAAACTCATGAGACTATTCTCGAAAGCAACTCATTCAACTACGTCAATGATGAAGTTCTCTCTCAATATGATGATGAAGAAGTACTACATTCAATTATCTTCTATAGCAAGAACATGTCTTCTGCTGAATGCAACTACAAAATATATGATAAAGAACTTCTGATCATTATTTGAGCATTTAAACACTGACGACTTGAACTGAAGCTAACTGACATTTCTATCAAAATGTTTATTGATCATCAAGCGCTCACTTCGTTGATGAAAGATAAAGAGCTGAGCAGACGTCAGATGCGCTGAATTCAGAAGCTCGCTGATTTCAACTTCAGAATAATGTATTGATTTGACAAACAGAACATCAAAGTCAATGCATTAACTTGTCGAGCTGACGTCGTGTTTAAAGATTCAGAAGATGAGCGCATTTGCTATCAATGAATCATTATTCTGACTTCAAATCAAATGAAAATTGCTGATCTAAAGAAGAACATCAGTGAATCAATCTATAAACAGATTCTTGAGACTAATGAGACAGACGAGAATTGTACGCTATTTCGCGAAGCAATAGCAAGAGACGAGACACAATATGAAGATATCAAATTGAAGAATTGTTGAATTCAGAATGAAATCTTGTATCATGATAGTCAGCTATGAGTCTCATTCAACAAACTTCTACAAATGAATTTGATTCGTGAGATGCATGATCAATCATCAGTTGATCATTCTAATATTCTTAGAACTGTGAAATTCATAAAGCGAAACTACTATTGATCATTCATGCGAAAAACGATAGATTAATATATTTGAAACTGCTATATCTGTCAACGTTCAAAGACATCTAGAAATAAATCAAATGACTTGCTTCAATCTCTATCGATATCTGAACAGCAATGATAAGACATAGCAATAAACTTCATTATTAATCTATTTGATTCAAGCGAATACAACGCTATTCTGATAATTATCTGCAGATTGTCAAAAGAAAGACATTATATTTCTTGCATTACTGATGATGAAGATATCACAGTTGAAAAGACAGCTGAAATGCTGACTCAATGAGTATATTGAACTTATGATCTATCAAGCTTCATAGTATCTGATCGAGGTTTGCAATTCATCTCTATACTATGAAAGTTTCTTTGCAAACGACTGAGCATTTTTCTTCGATTGTTCATCGTCTATCATTTTCAGATCAACGATCAAAGCGAACAAGTCAATCAGAACATCAAGCGATATCTTTGATTCTTCTGTTCATATATGCAGAACGACTGATCTAAGTAACTATTCATGATTGAGTTTGTCAACAATAACGTCTTGTCATCAATCATCTTCTTGATTCTCTTCTTCATGAACAAGAACTTTCATTCTCATATGAGCTTTGACTCTGATATCATCGAATATAAAAGCACTCGCGAACGCTTGCAAATTGATCAAGTCAAGAATATATCTGAACAAATGAACAAGACATTGATCTTCGCTCGTGAAGCTCTGATCAAAACACGAGAACAAATGATGAATCAAGCTAATAAGCATAGAAAGAAAGTCAATTACAAGATTGAATCAAAGATGTTTCTGAACGAAAGAAACATCATTACAGCGAGATTTTTCAAAAAGCTAGATGACAAGATGCTTGATTCATTCAAGATCACAGACTCTGTTGACTTCTTTTATAAATTGAAACTATCAGACATCATGCATGTACATGATGTATTTTATTCAGAGCTTCTTTGTTCTGCAGTTGATGATTTTCTGCCTGATCAGAAGAATGAATTCTCAGAGTCAATAGTGATAAACGATGAAGATGAATGAGAAATTGACAATATATTGAACTCTCAATGATATTGAAGATGACTTCAATATCAAGTCAAATGAAAGAACTATGACAACGATCTCAACTGATATAACGCTGATGACGACGAATTTATGAATGCTCAAGAGATGATTGACGACTTTCATATCAAATATTCAAGAAAAGCGCACTAAGAAACAACATTCATGCAAACATGAATAGTCAAGAAAGAGAAATAATGTTACGATTTTAGTCTTCATCTATTCTTCGTCTAGTCTTCGCCTGATTTCATTCTAATCGAGTCTAGCAAGAATCTGATCTAAAGATGATGTCATTGAAACTCTGCATCATATGTGTAAGGCGCTAACCCAATCGAGCCTAGCACAGAGCTAAGAAACACACATATAAGAATCGAGTTCTTTTCTGTAGATACTTTTCTTTCTTAGCATTTATTTATTAGTTAAATGACACTCATATGACTCGCTCTATGCTGACTTCTAACACTCTGTATTCAACAAATTATACAACAATTCATATGATGACTTTGCAATGATTTCGATTGCATGATTGTGATCTTCATGCAAAGACAGTTTGTCTGCACTTTCTGTCAAAAATACATCTTCATACTCTTTCAATTCAATGAGTAAAGTTTGCGTTTTAAACACGTTTGTGATACAACTTGTTATGTTATTCATTGCTTTCACTTGATGTTTAACAATTGACTCTTTGACAATGTTGATCATGACAAGAGCATACATAGTAGACTCATCTTGTAGAGCTTTTGCAAATGCTTGTGCAAAGAACAACTCAAATGCGTGCTCATTCACGTTGAAACATCATGTTCTTGTGATCATGTTTATTCAAATACGCTTGAATTACATATTTAATATATTCAAGATCAAGAAAGATTCTTTCTTGTTAATGTTAGAATCATGTCTAGAGTAAGTCATAGAGATACAGATAAACGAAGAGTAAATCAGGTAAACAAGAATTCAAAGCTAAAGAGTGAGATTTATGAGATGCAAAGACTATATGTACAGAGAAAAGATGAGCGCTAGACTCGATAAAGTCTAGGCTCGCTTAAAGAACACACGTCTCAGTAGAAGACTGAGCACGCTCGTAACATTATCTTCTCTTTCTTCAGTCAAGCAATAATCTCATTGCTTCAATCAGCTTCTTTCTTTCTTGTTCATTTCATTATCGTTCTATTTGAGCGTTTCAAGCTCATTTCATTGAGTGTTTCAAGCTCATTTTATCAAGTGTTTTAAGCTCATTTCATCAGACGTTTCAAGTCTATTTCTTCTTGACATATCAAAAAGCGTTTTAAGCTCATTCTATCAGACGTTTCAAGCCTATTTCTTCTTGATATCTGAAGTCATTGAAGCAGACTCACTATCAATTCATGTTTACTACACGCATGTAGCAGAACTTGTTTCGTTCGTGTCTACTACACGCATGTAGTAGAGCTTGTTTTGTTCATGCCTATTGCATTCAATAAAGCTTGTCTTCTGTTTGATGACTGACTCAATCAAGAGATCAACTATTGACTTGTCATTGTAGCAAACTCACTTCGAATGATGAGCTCGATTGATGAGATCAATCGTTGTCTTCTGATTCGTGTCTGCTACACGCATGTAGCAAAGCTTGTTTCGTTTGTGCTTACTACATGCATGTAGTAAAACTTGTTACGTTCGTGTTTATTGCATTTGATAGAGCTTGTTCTGTTCATGTCTACTACATGCATGTAGTAGAGCTTGTCTTCTGATGACGAGCTCAATCAAGAGATCACTTCATGTCGTTTCATGTCATTGTAGCAGACTCACTATTCTTGTCATTCAAGCAGACTCTTTCTATTCAGCTTCAAATATTCAATGATGAACGAATTTCAGCTCATATTTTCGTGTTTTCAGACATATAGTATATGTTCTATTCTTGTGAGACATATAGTATATGCTATTTTGTCTGCAATACATATTATCTTTGCTGTTGTTGTCAATGTCGTGAATAGAGGTAAATCGTAAAAGGTACAAATAAGAGAAGATTCATGACTGAATTGAGTGAGTTGTCATTGAAGCAGACTCACTATCGATTCATGTCTACTACACGCATGTAGCAGAGCTTGTTCTCTGATGACGAGCTCAATCAAGAGATCAACTATCGACTTGTCATTGTAGCAAACTCACTTCAAGTGACGAGCTTGACAACAAGATCAATCATTATCTGCTTTTGTAGCAGACTCACTATTGAACGTGTCATTGTAGCAGACTCACTATTGATTCGTGTTTACTACACGCATGCAGCAAAGCTTGTTTCGTTCATGTCTACTACACGCATGTAGTAAAGCTTGTTCTGTTCATACTGTTGAAATTTCTGAGTTCAACTTCTGATTCTAGAAATTTCTGGTTTCTATTCTGATAACGAGCTCAGTAAAGAACTAGTCAAGAGTAACGCGTTCGTGTTTTTCTGTTCTGATTCTATTGAAATTGCTGATTTCAAATCAGAGTTCTACTGAAATGACTGGTTTCAGTTCTGATGATGAGCTCAGTAAAAAAATCAACTGTTGTCTTCTGTTTCATGTCTACTACATGCATGTAGCAAAGCTTCTGCTTTCGATCATAGAGCTGCAAAAATCGACTCAACTAGAAAATGAATCACTATCGTGTGATATGTACGAAGCTTTGAATAATGTTAGAATCATGTCTAGAGCAAGTCATAAAGATACAGGTAAACGAAGAGTAAATCAGATAAACGAGAATTCAAAGCTAAAGAGCGAGATTTATGAGATGCAAAGACTATATATACAGAGAAAAAATGAGCGCTAGGCTCGATAAAGTCTAGGCTCGCTCAAAGAACACACGTCTCAGTAGAAGACTGAGCACGCTTGTAACAGTTAATAGCATAGAAGATACTTATATCTTTTTTCTTTATGCTTCAGCTGTTTTTCAATTGATAACACATCTTATAAACATCATAACAATAAACATTCTGATCATTCATTCAGATAGATCTTGAAAGATCAACGTTCAGCAGTGACATATCTTACTTGATGATGAAACATTGACTAATCATGTTCATCTCAACATTGATATTTATATAAATCTTCATTTCTATCTTTTGATCTCTTTGAATTACATGCTCTTTATATATAAGAGTCTTTACGAAGAGAACTTCTTGTTTTTTTCTCGACGATTTGAAGCATTCATTAAGAGCTTGCCTTTTTTCAAAATCTTGAGACAACTTGTTAGGGGCCGGCCTAGAGCGAGTCATAGGGGTGTCATTTAACTAATAGATAAATGCTAAGGAAGAAAAGTATCTACAGGAAAGAACTCGGTTCTTATATGTGTGTTCCTCAGCCCTGTGC
>JAABUW010006412.1_pt1 | contig 14757 bp, 12 predicted proteins | sample 5560081 | NCBI WGS metagenome assembly JAABUW01 (sample SAMN10711882, study PRJNA513363) | rock metagenome | isolation source: Antarctica rocks | place: Antarctica: Victoria Land, Knobhead sud
CCGCTCTTGTGTATATGTTGTATGACTTATCCCGTTGTCGCATCTGCAATAGAAAATCCATTAGAACAAAGACGACAGCACCTTGATAGAACCATGATGAATGATTGAATTCTTGAGACTTTCCTCGAGCGATATGCCGAAACTGGATGCAGCGAAAGACATCTTCCCAAGCGCTGCTTTCGACCCGTCCAATATCCCCGACTTCGATACTGAATTCATACATCAAGATGACGTTGACGCGTTCGCGAAAGCTCTAAATGCGCCAGAAAGCTCTCCGGTCACAGCTCTCAATGACTGGCGCCCCATACACCAACGTGTACGGCGGAGAGGTGCCCGAGCCCGCAAGAAGATATCAAAGAGAAGCAAAGACGAGACGAGGGAAGGCTTTGTGTACAGTGTCCTGAAGTGGCCCTTGCTATTGCTGGTTCTGGGGTGGATCATCGTCCTGGCCATATCTTACCTGGCCACCAGACTCTACGTTTACGGCTACGAGCATTTCCTCACGTGGAGAGGGCGGAGACAAGATCTGCGGCGGAGCCTGCGATTGAAAACCAGTTTCGAGGATTGGAGACGTGCGGCGAAAGAACTTGACAAGCATCTTGGCAACGAGCAGTGGAAAGAGACGGACGATTACGCATTCTATGATTATACTACCGTGAGGAAAGTCAAGGACCAATTGCAGGCCGGTCGAGCACGAGCAAGTCTACAAGAGCAAACCTGCGGCGATTCGACGAGGGAATCCATCGATCAATTAAGAAGGCTCGTTGAAAATTGCGTCAAGAACAATTTCGTAGGGGTAGAGAACCCACGGCTGTACAGCGAGACGTACTATGGAACCAAGAACCTCGCTCAATGTTTCATTGACGAGCTCCATGCCTCCCTGGCTTTTGTACTACGCTCGCCCCAACTCAGCCAGGTAGATAAATATGCCTTCGCCAAACACCTCCATACCAATTTCGGACGCACAGCATTATGCCTCTCTGGCGGTGCCAGTTTTGCATGGTATCATTTCGGTGTGGTGAAGGCTCTTCTCGATGCTTCTTTACTCCCAGACGTCATCACGGGCACGTCCGGAGGAGCTCTTGTAGCCGCTCTAACAAGCACGAGAACGAACGAGGAGCTCCACCAAATCCTAGTGCCAGCCCTGGCATACCACATGCAAGCCTGTGATGAGCCTCTCCGTACTTGGGTATCCCGTTGGTGGAGGACGGGGGCGCGCTTTGATTCCTTGGCATGGGCAAAGCATGCGGCTTGGTTCTGTCGAGGGAGTACGACGTTCCGAGAGGCATACGAGCGTACCGGCCGGACACTTAATGTCTCGTGTGTTCCCTCGGACCCGCATTCCCCTACCATACTGGTCAACTATCTTACCGCCCCGGACTGCGTAATCTGGAGCGCCGTCTTAGCTTCGGCGGCCGTCCCTGCCATACTTAATGCCGTTGTACTGATGATTAAGACTCGTGATGGCAGTTTAGCGCCCTGGTCGTTCGGTAACAAGTGGAAGGATGGCAGTTTACGAACAGACATCCCCTTGAAAGCACTGAACCTCCATTTTAACGTGAACTTCAGTCTAGTCAGCCAAGTTAATCCGCACATCAACCTCTTCTTCTTCTCTTCCCGGGGGAGTGTAGGTCGTCCGGTCACGCATCGGAAAGGTCGTGGCTGGCGTGGTGGTTACATCGGCAGCGCCCTAGAAACGTATCTGAAGCTAGATTTGCAGAAACCCGTCAAGGTCCTCCGGCACCTGGAGCTCCTACCTCGTCCGTTGGGCCAGGATTGGTCGGTAATATGGCTCCAGCAGTTTAGCGGGACGATCACGGTATGGCCAAAGAGTCGCATCAGTGACTTCTACTATATTCTCTCCGATCCCACGCCCCAGAGACTGGCCAGGATGATCCAAGCCGGTCAGTTGTCGACTTTTCCGAAATTGCTCTTCTTGTCGAACCGGATGAAGATTGAACGTCTGATTGAAGAGGGCCTATTGCTGGGAAGGCAAGGCGAGGAGAACCCTGACAGCACGACCGGTAGAGATGATGAAAGCTTCCATCTGCACGCCCAAGAAATGAGAAATGGCGCTGGCGGCTCTTCGGGAGATGAACGGCCTTTGTTGGAGCATGAAGACCGGCGGTCGAGTATAATACAGGAGATAAAGCGGCAAAGCGGGGTGTTTTTTGACAACTACGATGATGCTGAGGGCGATACCAGTGCTACGGAAGACGAGATTACCGACGAGCCGGCAAAGGTATACTAATTTTTCAAGATGGTGAGATGCACTCTGCTTATGGTAGACACGACGTTACGGGGGCCATGACTAGATCAAACAATGGTGCGGGCATCAATAGCAGCCTCAAATATAAGGCACACAAGCGGGAAAACCTAGGAACAGGGAAAGCTCCAAGCTGAAAACCACCCCAAGCTGCAAAATTCAAGGCGAGAGATCGCCTGGTGGCCGTGGGAGGTACAGAATCTGTAGACCCAAGAAAATGCTGAAATTCTTAGAGAGCACTTGTCGCTTCCAGGCAACTTGTCGTCCAATGTCTTTTTCAATTGATCGTGGCTATGCTTATCAGCATGTGGTGTTACTTCAGGTTGATTCAGCAAGCTACATATGTGCTTATTTACCTTATGTTTTAGAAGAAGAAGAATATACTTCGTTGTCACTAGTACTTTACAAGCGGACCTACGAGATTGATCCGAGGTGGCTCCCTTATATTCTACATGTACGTTTTCCAAGGGGTTTCACGTATTCGTCGGCCCAATGCTTCTTATCACAAAAGCTTTGCAATTGAGCTTGAACCAATGAATACCAGTTCAAGATATATTTCTAAGAAAACTAGTTATAATTTCCTGAGTTTCTGCCTCCCCCCAGTGATGATATTCCTTGCCACGACGAGACTATCCTGAAGCATGGCTCAATGAAAGGCTCTAAATGACTAGCTGATATCTTTGCGTTTCCTGGTATCGAGAACGCACTTCATTTGCGAGTCACTACCTGGCAGTACCCCAGTGATGATCATCCAGCAGTCGTTTTAAGGTTCAAACTACGATTGGTTGTTTCACCCAAGGAGGGAACTAGAAGAAAGACTACGGACACGGTGTGACTGGGACGAATCGATGTAAAACATCACCAATGCACACAAAAGGCAATCAGAGCTGAAAGGGTCTGGAGGACGAGAGCCATGTTGCTGAAAGATCTGATAAAGGGATTGACGCTTGATCCCTTAAACCCTTCCATCTACTGTAGCATGACATGCATGCATAGGTGCATATTACCGCTGCTGTGTCACTCCACTACCGTTTCCTCGCTGTGAAACTCCGGTCTGCCACCATGATAAGCGAGCAATTGGTTCATGCATGGAAGCGTGATCAAAGGTAGAAGAGACGATGTAGAGTTGGTTTTTTGAGCCGGTTCGATCGAATGTATCTAGCAGTCTCGTCCCTAGACTCGTGAGGTATCGTAACGATAAACAAAAATGCATCAATCATCACGAATGCGTTTAGCGTCATAGGATCGAAGGTTAAAGTATGTACCTGAAGCATATGCAACCACTTTAACGGGCCTACTCAAAACCCATGTCTTTACATTTGACATGCGGCGCTGTTGAAACTGTGTGTGTTCGGCATGAGTGGATTGCTGTTTGTCTCATAGAGATATAACATGGGTGCTTAAGGCATAGTCGAGGTAGAGTAAGACCAGGTGGCTGACGGCTTTCGTGGGTACGGCATATATGATATATCAGCAGATGATGCGAGTCCCATGCACGCCTTCTAGACACCATGAAGTGGGCGGCCGGAGAGCTCGTGACCGCGCTTTGGCGACCTTGTGGGTAGAACAGCGGTGAAAAGCATGTGTAAGCGTTGGTGGCGTTGAACTGATCAAATGGTGCTCCGCGGTCTTCCTTAAGCTCGTCGTCTCCCTCCATCTTCGGCCTGCTGAGAAGTCTGAGATTGTATCACTCCTTTTCCGTACAGATTGTGACAGAGTAAGGTACTCGTACAGCAGTACCAAAACGTCCGTCAAACGTTTCGTTGGCGCGCATCCGGAAGCGAACGAGCTTGAGCGGAAGCAGTTAGGCACGCCCTTGAACAAGAGAGTGGGGGTTGCCTACTGTAAAAACACTCTAATCGTCTGGTTGAACGCAGTACATACCAACTAAGGTCCCTCGGGTCCTCCTGTCAGGAGTCTACAGTAGTAAATCATACTCGACGGAGTGAGATGCTGTTCCTCACAGCTCCGCTAAACCTTCACACCCCACCGAACAGTCATCACGAAATCAAATATAAGAACAACAAACAAGAAGAAGAACAAGAACAACAGCAACAACAACAACAACAACAACAACAACAACAACAATAACAGCATTGGTTTATCCCCGAGTCTTGACCATCCCCCCACTTGGTCCTTGGCACAAGCACGGCCTTCCTTTACTACTATTGGCGGCTACAGTAGGCTGCATATGACGGTTCTTGCTGCAACCACTGCTTATCTCCCAAGTGCTTGCCGATCTGCTTCAAAAAGCGCCCAGTCAAATCTCGACCCTTCCTGCACGCTGCATCTTCTTCGCATATTCCACCGTAGCTGGCTCCGCCTCCCCAAACCTTCGTTGTTGGTCGCGCGCACTTGCTCCGACCCTTTCTCGTCGCTCGCTTCTCGTTATCTAATTTGTGTCCAAGGGGGGAGGCCAGGAACCAATTAACACCCCACCATCCTCGAGACCTCTGTGGCAGAAGTATCCTCCAGCAGCTTCCCCAATTTGCGGGCTACGAAGTAAGGCCTGCTATCACGCCATTTCTCGTCATTCTCAAGACGAGCCGAGGACATAACCCTAGTCCTACGTTCGCCCGTTCTCAAGGCGCCGATATTTGGATTGGCTGAAAGAAGGATCTTAGCAACATTAATCTGGTGGTTTGTGTCGACACACCTGAGCGTGGTTCACGGTACCTTCTACCTCCAACTCGCTGTCACATACACGGGGAAACCTGATGCATTGCCCAACATGGATTCCGAGGATGGATACACATTCATTAAGGTGAGAAACCCGGGTTACTAGAAGACCCCTGTGGATGTATATTGTTCTGTGCGATACACTAACTCTTCGCAGAATCTAGCACAGTTTGTCCGCACGCACGAGAAAGCCCTCGCCAATGCTCTGCAACTACGTAGGCAAGGTCCGAGGAATGGGCAAACACATAACCAGACCAGAGATACTACAACTGCCCACCCCAGCGCCTACCAGAGCTCTGCCCTCCCGTTATCAAGTTCTAGCGCCTTCGCAGCTGCGCTCTCATTGGGAAGTCTCATTTTTGCCTCGCAAAACATCAAACCCGTCAAGCTCACTCTCACGCCGCACCATCTGTTTTTCCTCCTGTCCCGCTTCGAAGAAGTCGGCATACCAATCGGTCCAATGAACATACGTTTAGAAAATATCCATGCCGAGCGATCACCTGCAAATTATGTCTCATTCCTCAGTCAATCGCAAAGATCGGAGGTTAGAAGTGACCGAGACTCGATATGTTCTGTCTCCAGCGTTCAAAGTGTGATGTCAGGCATGTCAGCTTTGTGGTCCAATCTAGGAATTGGTTCTTCGAACAATGCTGTAAAGAGTGAGAAGGCCAAAGCTCAAGTGATAACCGATCTCAAGTATTTGTATTCTGCGTTTACCAAGATTCCTTGCTTGCGGCTGTCGCCGGACCGCAGAGCCCGTCTGATCCAGGGTTATGAGGAATTTCCTTTTGATACTGCAGTCCCATTACTTGCGTTCAAGAACCTGAGTGCGCTTGAGATTTGTGATGTAGACTTCAGGCAATTCTTTGGCTGGGATAGGCTGGCGGACCAGCTTCGCTCACTCGTGCTGAAACGCGCACATTTAGAGAATCCGACTGATGTACTCGTTGGGATTGTGCTGGATGATATGGATAAGCGACGTCGGCGCTCGTCGAAGAGCCAGAGCTCACCAGTAGTTGCCTGGCCCACAACCCCGTCATTGCGGTACAGCGACTTAGCAGGAGCGCATTCGGCCCCTGGATCGCCGCTAGTGGATGGAAAGCTCGCCCGCAGTGCTGGTTCTCACAACAGTCTTGTATTTCAAGGAGAATCGGATGGTTCAGGGTCGCATCATCGACCACGGCCCAAAAGCACGTCCCCAAGCCGTCCAACAAGTTCGAGACAGGAGTCGTCCTACAAGCATATGAGAGGTAGTACCAACAAGATCAAGCGCTCTGGATCCGGCAGTTCCAACTCTAGCGATCAGTCAAGCGGACCATATCGAGCTGGAAGCTCATCAAATCTCTTGAGCATGGGGATCGTCCCAGCATCGAAATGGAGGTTCCTGAGGCATCTCAGCCTGTCCGATAATTCGCTCACTTCCATGGCTGCGGCGAGTCTTGCACCACTTGCAAACGTCTTACATTCACTAGATCTTTCTTCGAACCTGTTTACAGAGGTACCTGACTCTCTGGCAACGCTGACAGCATTGCGAGCTCTTAACCTTTCAAATTGCATGATTGAATCCCTCCACTCACTAACGCGGAACCCACTCCCTGCAATTACCGCACTGAACCTTCGGGCAAATCGCCTAGCATCTATCGCTGGCATAGAACGACTTCTCTCGTTGGAGCGGTTGGACCTTCGGGATAATAGAATACAGGATCCAACGGAGGTAGCACGACTGACTGGGACTCCAAATATTCGTGAGATTTGGGTGGTGAGTAATCCTTTTGTGAAATCCCACAGCAACTACCGAATCACCATATTCAACCTCTTCCGAACGACTCCAGGCTTCGTCGAAGATATAATAATTGACGGAACGGGTCCTGGGTATAGCGAACGAAGGCAGCTCCGGGACCGCGTCATGGAAGTAGAAAGTGTGCCTGTAATCAAGACTGTACCCGTAGAGCATGAGATGAGCCTTCCGTCTACGGCGGACAGCTCAACCGTGGCAGCTACTGGCGAATATAGAGGTCACACAGTCGAGGCAACGCAACGACCGATGCCACGAACAACACAGAGCGATATCGCCGTCACTTCCAGTCGCAGGAGAAAGGGTGCAAGGCGAAGGATTGTGGACTTGTCTAGGGATGACGGTACTCATCACCAGGTGTTAAGCGAGGCATCGTCTCATACGCGAACGTCCAATATGGGTAAATCTCTGGCTACTAAACTGAACAACCAAATGCCAAGCAAGATTGCAGGTGACATTCAGCCACTACAAGGTCCGGCGATTCCATCATCTACGCCCATCTCTAGTCCAGCGTCTCCTGTTCGTTCGCCACCCAATTCAGGATCTACAGAAAAGGGCCCATTTCTTGCAAATGACATTCATAATTTCAACTTGAATGGAGAAGCCTACCGTCAGAAGGTCGAGGCTCTGAAGCATGAAGTCGGTAGCAATTGGCTGAATGTTCTCAGCGAAGAAGGCTGGAGTCCGCATAAGGGATCTGAATCCTCCGGTCCGGGATTCAACCATATCAGTGCCATTAGGCCAGAATTCTCGAATCTCTGTACCACCAGCCGAGGGATCACCAGTGGCAGTCGGACGTTGGGATGAACCAACGACCCTGCGTGGACCGCTACAAACGTCAATTCACGTCTCAAACTCTTGAGATCTTGTACTACATTCAGCTCATATCTGTCAGCGCTTTCCTTAGATGTGGTGTGGAGACCTGCGATCTGCTCAGAACTGCCCGTCTTGCTTCCGTTTCATTGCTAGCATACCTCTGTCAGCGATGAGCGTTTGTGTCTTAGATCTTCCTCCAAGTGTTCTAGGCGTTATTCTGCGGTGGCTTTCTGTTGAATTATCATAACTTGTCTAGCAATTTGAGCGGGTACTAGGTCCAATGGCGTTGCATTGCACGGAGCTCTTCGAAATTGGGAAGAGGTTTGGCGGCGTCATGGAGTCTCAGAAGAATTTCAGCGATGGTCGTGCGCGTCGAGAAACTAAGTCAAAGAATTGAATTGGTTCGAACGCTCCTATGAACTTTCATTAACAAGTGATGGGTCCCCAGGGAGTCCATGACAATGCTCAATATTTCTGACTTCAAATACAAAAGAATGTCGGCATAGTGAGTAATATTTCGAGTAGACATCTGCTGGTAAGCTTGCCACATGAATCATGGATAGTGCTAAGCAAGCTGTGGAATCACATTTCAACGATGGTAATTATAGGCTTACATTGAGCGACTCGAGGCAGAGAGAATACCATGATTTGTTGCAATCGTGAGGGAACCGCCAGGCATCTTATGAAGTATTCCGTACGGAGTACAAAATACGTAGACTGTCCTAGTGGTCTCCCGTAGATTCAGTCGTACGTAGCGCGCTTCGCATTCCTTTCTCCCTCCTTTTAGGTAAGGCACCCTAAACGAGAACCTAGGCAAAGAGAAAGCATTATTTCCTTTGCTTTTACCAAGCGCCAACGTCACTCTACCAAATCTGACACCAGCTCTTCAAATCCTCCCAACCGACGACATACTGCTTCCGTAGGCCGGAAGGTGATCTCCAATTCCTGCTGCTGTGGGATCAACACAGGAAGCCCAACGACGAGCCGTTACGGAGTGCCACAAAATCTTCACCATCAGAGCTTAATTGATTCGACCCGTTTCAGCATCACGGAACCTAGAATCAGGTCAACTGCTCTTCCATCACCACATCTGGTATAGGAGGCCAGAAGTACTCTAACTTAGACACCCGGCCACCCCGCCGTCCGAAAGCACAAGGATTTCGTTCTTCTGTGCTAATTTAGACGCGCAGCGGCGAAGGACAGTTGTCAAGCAGGTACGTGGGCTCTGCTCAGGTTAGTGCACCTTATATCCTGATGAATGAGGCTGGCTGTGTCCATCCTGTTCCCTTCCAGCTTGCCCCACGGCCGGGCGCGTGATGTTGTTTGTGTATGGATGGAGTAGTCCCACGTCTTACAGACTAACAGTATTAGAGATCTCGAACTGGCCACCTGAGAAGAGGAGCAATTACCAGGATACCTCCGGATCTTGCCTTGCGCACCCTCTAGCCCATATCGAATCTCGCCAGGAAAGGGGACAAGTTATGGCGGATCAGAATGACGTGGACCTCGACTCCATTATCGACAGGCTTTTGGAAGTGAGAGGAAGTAGACCCGGAAAGCAGGTACAATTGCTGGAAACAGAAATCCGTTATCTGTGCACAAAAGCTCGAGAAATTTTCATCTCTCAGCCTATATTGCTGGAACTCGAGGCGCCCATCAAGGCAAGTGCTTATCTTTTCCAGAGTTTCTGCTTCGCTCCGAGCTACTATGCAGTTGAAGCTTACGAATGGTGTGTTGGGAGACAGATTTGCGGCGATATACATGGGCAATATTACGATCTCCTCCGTCTCTTCGAGTATGGCGGATTTCCTCCAGAAGCCAACTATCTGTTCCTTGGCGACTACGTCGATAGAGGTAAACAGTCCCTCGAGACGATTTGCTTACTGCTCGCATACAAGATCAAATATCCCGAGAACTTTTTTATCCTCCGGGGGAACCATGAATGTGCGTCGATCAATCGCATATACGGGTTTTATGATGAGTGCAAGCGGAGATACAACATTAAGCTGTGGAAGACATTCACCGACTGCTTCAACTGCCTGCCCATTGCAGCAATCATTGACGAGAAGATCTTTACAATGCACGGAGGTTTGAGCCCAGACTTGAATTCAATGGAGCAAATTCGTCGCGTTATGCGACCTACAGACGTATGTCGAACTTCTCACTCTCGCACGCTTCAACAGACTTCCAAGCCTGACTCGGAAAAAATGACCTGCTGACTCCTTTAGATACCCGATTGTGGCCTCTTGTGCGACTTACTCTGGTCAGATCCTGACAAAGACATTACTGGCTGGAGCGAAAATGACCGTGGTGTCTCGTTCACATTTGGTCCCGATGTTGTGTCTCGATTCTTGCAGAAACATGACATGGATCTTATTTGCCGCGCGCATCAAGTCGTCGAAGATGGATACGAATTTTTCTCCAAGAGGCAGCTTGTCACTTTGTTCAGCGCACCTAATTATTGCGGGGAATTCGACAATGCGGGCGCTATGATGAGCGTTGACGAGAGCTTGTTGTGTTCGTTTCAGGTGCGTTTCATGCCCCTAGACATTCGCCATCCAGGGTTCCCATACCCACAAACACTAAGCAATGGTCCCGCTAAGGTGCTTTGTTCTATCCAGATTTTGAAGCCAGCGGAGAAGAAACAAAAGTACGTCTACGGTGGCATGAGCACTGGCAGGCCCGTAACTCCTCCAAGGAAGCAGAAGAAGAAGTAAATGTACCAACACGAACTTCCCGTGTGCAGCAGGTTCGGGCGGAAATAAACATTCACCAATCCCACAATACCGCGTCCATCGAAGGCTCGGAACGCTAGCTATCACCCTACGAGTCCTCCCTCTATCCCATAACGTTGCGTTCTCCAAATACCTTCGGCTTCCGTTGCCGCACCTTGCTCTCACCACGCTCACGACGCCGATGACGACGATGGTGGGATGTTGATAGACGGCGGGAAGCAGGGGTTTGTTCTCTATATTGGTTTCGCTTTGCTGGGGTCAGGGTCGACGGGGGCGGGATCTTGTCCATGGGGTCTTTTCGATACGTAGTGTTTGCCTCGTGCTTAGGGGCCTAGCATGCAAGGGGGGATTTCACGCGCAGTCATTGCTTCTCTTCTGCACGTACTATGCTCGTATCTCATGTGATTGGTCTCATGGATTAAACCTGGTGAGAAGGACCCGTGTCTGGTAAAGGGTGTCTTCGTACGCGTGCGGCGTCTATCCGGATTGTGCTTCAATCCGACCTCATTTCCTACATCCAAGGCGTCTGCTCACGGGGTCCACCAGCACAGGGAACCCGATGCGCAACCAACCTGGATCTAGACAAGCCGTATCCGTCATGCTGCCTGTTCCATTCTCGACGCGGGACGGCGACAGCCCTCACGACAAAAGGAGCGGCCGTTGTTCTTGGTTGTCAAGCCGGGAAAGGCCGAAGCGGCTCCGCTTCGCCGTTCATTCCCACGTGTTGAGTTTATCAGCACCAAAGGCATGACTATGGCTGATGGACATAATGAATGGAAAGAGCACGTATGAGGGTCCAACCACCGTAATATGACATGAGCAGCAGATGAGGCAGTATGAGATGCCACAGACTGTACACGCCACCATGCCCGAAATGAAAATTGACAAATCCTACCAGGACGCACCGACAGGCTGCATGGAAATTGTTAGCCAAAGGACAAAGAATAAAGATATCCTTGTTCATCCCCAAAGTAACCGCTCTTGCCCATCTAATCCGTAGACTATCATCTCCTAAGCCATCGCCACTAAACCCGCGGTCTCCTTAATCGCTCCATTTTCGTACAAAGAACTTGATGTTTCATCCCCTAGACGTACTGCGATAACCACCTGATCCCCTCACCATAACCTGCATGTGAATCAACCAGATTAGCCCACATGCCATGAAAAACCCTTCTCAATCCGAGGGACTCACCTTGTCTCATAACCACACTGCACATAAACACCTCAATTGGCCTGATCCCATCCAATTGCACCTTCCCCTTGCCCGTCGTCTGCCACAACCCCAACTGATGTCTCAGCTCCTCCTCGCTGACGGCATCCGGGTGATCGATCTTGTTCCCTAGGACTAAAAAGGGCACTTTGGAAAGGTCTTCCATCGAGAGCAGAGCGTCGAGCTCGGCTTTAGCTTCGGGGAGGCGCTCAAGATCTTTGGCGTCGACAAGGAAGACGATACCAGAGACTTCGGGAAAGTAATCGCGCCAGAGGCGGCGGGCTGAAATATTTAGCTGGGAGCTTCTATATGAAAAATGCCATGTTCCGATGCCAGTGTGACTGTAATAATTGGAAGCTTACCTTGCTGATGGCCGCCAAGATCGAAAGTCGTAAACCTGTTGTTGCCAATGGCCAGTTCTTCGGAGGCTGGACAGATGTCTTTAGCTCTACTCTTGGGCCGTGAATTGCACCGTTATGGGAGACAAGGAAGCGTACTGGGATGAAGCGTAGGTTGTAGGATAGCAACTCGGTCATTCTGCAGCAGCACGAACAAGTTAGCATAGACTTGCCCTGAAGTAGAGGCACACGGATGTTTTATCTCAGGCGGCCGTAGCATTTTGCACGCAAGATTTGACCCTGCAATGGAAGAAGAAGAAGCCCACCTTTAGCATGTGCAGCAATGTTGTCTTGCCGGCATTATCGAGCCCCAGGAACAGGAGCTTCGCGTGCTTGTTGAGCAGGCCGAGAGAGGCGAGAACATCCCAAACTACGCAAGAAGTTCGGAGTAGTCAGCCAGCGATTCTGTTAACATGTTCAAGGACGGTTATGGAAGGGCTTCGTAGCAGCCTACACCAATTGATCATCCACATATTTGCTATCTTGTAGACACCAAAAGCTAGGAATCAATACTAGCTCAGAAGGAAATGCAGGAAAAAGATACCGTGGTGGAAAGTTTGGTAGAAGTAATGGGTTGTGGTATGGGGTGGATCCGCTTTGTTGAAGTTCGGCTTGCTGGTGGAATTTCGAGAGTGCCAAGCTTGGCTTTGGCGATGACATTGACACCAGTATCTCAGACGTGCTAGAGCTAAGCCCCTTCGGGTTAGCTCTGCTTACTACGCAGGCTTCGTGCAGCACATGGGACAAAGATATGTAAGCAAGACGGCTAACCCAAAGGGGCTTAGTTCAATTTACCCGTCTGAGATACTGAGGCAAATGACAGCTAACAACAACATCAACAACAAGAACAAGAACAACAACAACAGCGAGGTGTTCTCCAAAGAATGTTCATGTCGCTTGAACCCCTCGTTGATATCACTGCTGTACCGCTGCATCTTTCATTACTCGAGTCATGTACATAGAAACCGTTGCAGCACCGCCATGAGCCCGGCTGGACATATGTTTATCACAATGACAGTATGAAAGCTTTCAGCATTCCCTTGTCCATCTATATCTTCTCTCAAGCTGTCTAAACCGCTCAAGTCAACGCGCCCTTTCCCATCCATTTCTCGCACAATGTTAGCCCCGTATGGACCCATGATTTGAATCTCATGCTTTCAACGATAGAGAGAAATAGATCGAGAACGAAAGCGTAATATTACAGGTGTTCTTAGCGTTTATGCATAGGTACAGGAGCAATATTTCCGGGTTTCTTTAGGGTGTCGTATCAAGCAACATTTGGTTGTAATCGCGAAGCACCTATACAGCGACTATCTTAATCGTCTAACCCTCAGGAAACCACTTGCAAGGTAGCCACCCAGGCGTCCCGCCTGGTGTCTCCGTTGCAATCATACAGAAGCCATCCTCAGCGTTCATGAATAAAAAGTCCGACTGGAGCTCATCTCCCACAACGCTGCTGCGAGTAGTGGATCCGTCCCAGGGCTTGGCAGTCCCAATACGAAAGGTCCCCGTGATGGCCCGAGGAACCAATGGATACTTTTGAAGAGTGCTAGTGTCAGTACACCCTTGAGCCCACGGCCCCCCGCTGGCGGGGAACGGGACTCCATTTGTGTACTTGAGATTGGCTAGTGGGTATTTCATAGGAAAGCCTTGGATGGCCCTGACGGGCAGAAAGATGTCTTGATTCGCAGCGGCCTCAATCTCGCACTTGGAGTAAGCTATGTTGAAGCATTTGGCGTCGTTCGGGAGGCTTCCAGTAACTGCGAGATGACGGTTTATAGGAACAGTCAGGGATGGATACCTCAAGGAATCTGAGGAAGGACGTCACCTACCGGTGTGGCAATGCCCATTGTTGCAGGAGCAAAGACGGAGCCGAGCAGAAGGATAGACTACATAAGGGGCAAGGTAAGCTTGATTACCCCCCCCAGTCGTTGAGAGGCTGAGAGAGCTAGTCCTCGTACCTTTCAGGAGTGCATTGTGATCTACCGAGAACTGCGTTTATTTTGGAGCTGGTATCAGTGTTGAGCAAAGCATTGTAGGAGAGACTGTTCTTATATTGTAGGTTAGGGCAAGCGGATAAGACCATAGGTAGCCTCGGATACTTGTCGGCAGTACGTCAGGTCAAACCTAATACCCGAAACAGTTTGTATGCAGCATTTCCGCCTTGCAAACGTCCTTGCAATAACAAATGAATGCCTGTAGGTACCTAGTCCCCTCCTGGCTCAGACGAATCATACTTTACCCAGTAACAGACTCACATACCGCAAATTACCAACACGTCGTAGAGCAGCCTGCGAAGCAAGTGACTGAAGAATAGCAAACTGATCCAGCTGTGGAATATCCAGCAAGAGACACAGGAATGTAGGACCTAGTCATGCCATACTCTCCGCTCTTTGATCTTCTGGGATACTGGAGAAGAAGTACGTTGATGATATTCTTACTACGCGGACTATGCTATTCGTAGGGGAGAAAAGGAACGCTCGCATATCAGATCACAGGAGAGAGGATGGGCAGACATGCCGGAGGACGTTGAAACATGTCAAGGTCAAGGTGACAAATTTGAAATAACCAACAAAAACATAATCAGACAACCTCGGAGAGACAACATAGCCAATGCTTACAGATGTCTGAAGTGCGAATTTCTGTCCATAACGAAGCACAAGGTTTAGAAGCAGTCTTCCCAAGCCGCCGTAAACGGCCTCTAGGTATGGAACGGCAACTTCGCTGAGCAGCCCCGTAAAAGAGTATGCTCACCGCCGTTGGCGAAAGCTGTCGTAGAAAACCCAAATAGACTAGAAAGACAATCAATGGGCGTATCGTAGTGCCGCTCCAGAACTGATCAAGTTTGCATCGTTCTG
>JAABUW010006415.1_pt1 | contig 14756 bp, 17 predicted proteins | sample 5560081 | NCBI WGS metagenome assembly JAABUW01 (sample SAMN10711882, study PRJNA513363) | rock metagenome | isolation source: Antarctica rocks | place: Antarctica: Victoria Land, Knobhead sud
CCCCTCCAACCCTCAGGATACACTGAACGGCTGCTGCAACTAGCATACTGAAGGCTTTACCATAAGCTGCCTTATGTGGTGACAGCTAGTATAATTATGACATGACTGTCATCACAATGACAGCAATCTGGGCAGTCAGTACATGCATCAGCATGGGCGGTGGCTGCCAGCGTTATTGTGCCACCAGGGCATGTGTCTGTGTCTACGTCAGTTTGTGATCGCTGTCACCTTGTGTTTGTTGATCGCCCATGGGCTGCTTGGGCGCCTGATGTGTGTCTGTACTTTGAGCATCATCAGTGTTGTTTGTATCACCTGACTGGTTAGCTGTGTGATGAGTCAAGTCATCTCCATGTTTTTCAGCGTCGCATTTGGCTGCGTGACTCTGGCCAGCAAATCCACAGTCTCTGTGTCTTCAACCCATGGGGAGGGGCAAGCAACATGCATAAGCTGACTGCTTGCACTCTGTTGTGCAGGTGGCTGGAGACAGGTACCATGGTATGTCACATATCAGCTACCAATATGACAACAAGGCTTGAGTAGGCATGCTGCAAGTGGCACAGCCCAATTTCCCCCCTGGGCTATGAAATTCAGTTGCAAGCACCAGGATTGTAGAGAGGCTGAAATGCATGTCACGTGTTCAACAAGAAAATGACACACTGAGGTCACCACAGCATTGTCCCAACTTCACAAACGTTTGCACAGTAAGTTAGCTATTGTAGAAGTATACTGCACAAGGACTGCTGTTCAGCCTTTTGTCTGTGCGAGCTGCAAGCTCTATCAACAGCTGATGTTCCTGAAGATCCTGAGACAGCGTTCATGTAATCATCAGGCAGATGGCACACAGTCAGTTGCTATCAGAAGTCACTCCAAACCATGACTTGCAGGCCAGCATGAATAGCATTTGCATTTATGCAGTGTCATGACATGCGTTGCAGCATGTGCATAGCTATGGCCTCACTCACTCATGCAGTGTGATGTATACGCGTATACCTGACACCATATGTACATGCCCATACAATTTGCTCGTCCTGGACGCACTGGCGTATTGTAAATTGATGCCTATGGTGTGCACCACCTCATGTGGCACATGTATAGGTATTGCCATGTGCACACAAGCATAGCTTCCTGTATCTGATGTCACATGCTGTGGCATCTTGTGTTATTCATAAGAGAAGTAAAACAGCATAACACTGAGCACAACACTCAGAATGCGAAGAGTGCACACGTCAACGCAACAATAGCAGCACTTTGAAGGTGCAATGCGACTTTTAGTTATGCAAGCATAATTTTAGCTAATGGTGGCTCTGCTGGTCGCTTCCGATTCCGTCACACTCGTCAGTTCCTGACCCAAAGTTTGACCATGGTGGACTGCTTTCAGGCAATGCCATGCCATGCTTCCGGACCCAGCGCAGTCCTGAACAGCAAGCAAGACAATTGCGCACACCAGCAGTCCTTTTACGTCAAGCGTCCTGCTCTGCTGCTTGGATCTTGACCGTTAGGGTGACTTGATCCAGTTGGACCAGCCCCATCAACGGGCCGAACAGTCGAGGGCATTGCCAGACTGAAAGGTCATGAGCGGCCACATACTTACGCGACCATTGGGTAAGCGCGACATGCAGGCTTCTGCCCAAGGTTTGGGGTGCATGAGTCTGTCCAAGGGTTTCTACCACGAAGAACAAAGCCTGGGGCCTGAGGAGGACAGGATGGGAGTCATACGCGAGGCTATGTCGTCTGGTCTGACACTGCTCGACACAGCAGATGCGTACGGACCATACGACAATCAGGTTTTGATTGGTGAGCAAAAGATGAGCTTGCATGCGCATAGCTTGGCCCAGCAAATAAAAACTTGGCAAGGCCTGCAGAAGCATTTTGCTCCTTTGCAAGTCTGACAGGCTGTTTCAACAGACTGCGAGACAGCAGACGCACTGGGTTTTGCAAGCCATGTCCAGCTTACATTCGCCTAGCCTTGGCGGTGTTCTTTCAGTCCCAGATCTGCCTCTCATGAACAGCCAGGCTGTCTGCAGGCAAGGCCATTGCAGATGTTCCCCGAGGAGAAGTTTTGATTGCGAACAAGTGGGGCTTCTTGAAAGATGGCAACAATTGGAGTCAGGACACCAGTCCAGGGTATTGCAGGAAAGCTTTGACAACAGCACTCAAGAACCTAAACACCGATCACATTGATTTATATATTATGCGTGGGCTGGATGGCAAAACCCGCATTGAGGACAGCGTAAAAGCTATGGCGGTAAGCATGATCTGCCAGCGCCCTAGTCTATAGCAAAGTCAGAGATGACATCATGCAGAGCACAGACTACTGCTTATTGCTTGACGTATGCTTTGCTTGCTACCCCCTGGGCAGCCTGGTATAATACTTGACTTCTCATCGTATTGACACCAAAAGGTGTAGCCTGTCTTCCTGTCTTTGCTTGCTACCGGTTAGGCAGCCAGCCAGCTGCACTGCAGTTGCAGGCCAGAAGCGCTGGCATTCATGATATGCTGGTGCTGAAGAGGCACTGCATTTGACTTTGGTCTGGTGAGGTCTCAACAGATTATCATGCCAATGCTGTGAACGCTGGGAGCTCACGCTGAATCTGTTCAGGACCTTTGCAGACATAACACCTACCAGTGCTCCGTAAGCATGTGCGCATGCTGCACATGCTTGAAGAGGGAAGACAGTCACTGACAAGTTTTGTGACCTTGATGGGAAGTCTCACCTGCACTGCAGGAGCTAGTGGGGGAGGGGCTGATCAAGGGCATTGGGCTATCAGAGATTTCAGCAGCAGACATCAGGAAGGCGCACGCTGTGCATCCCATCACTGCTGTTGAGCTGGAGTGGTCTCTGTTCAGTCGGGATGCTGAGGTACGCTTGCTCGTTCCCTCTTGCCCCCATCGGCCTTTCACCATTGCCTATGCCATAGGGCAGTGCCCTTTGGCCTCCCCTTTCTGATTTCCCCTCTTGCCAGTCTTTTCTGGCCTATTCCTCCTGATGCTTCCCCTGGGTGGGTTCTCTTGTTTCATGATTGGCAGCTCCCTGCTGCTTCCCTCATGTGCCATTGCCCGAGTTGCCATTGGATATTTGTCAGATCCTGGCGTAACGCATGGGCAGAAGTGATGCCAGCATCCATTGCATGCATTGCGCAAGCTGCATGTACAGGCAGTCAGCTTCAGAAGTGTGAACGTTGATTGTGCCTCTGCAGACAGACTTGGTGCCGACATTGCGAGAGCTGGGCATTGGCATTCTGGCATACAGCCCTATGGGTCGCGGCTTGCTGACTGGCATGGTCACGCTGGACAGCATGGGACCTAATGATTTCAGGAGATTAAGTGCTCCTCACTTTAGTGAAGAGAACATACACAAGGCCAGTCTTCTGATCAGTGTGCAGCATGGACCTGTAAGCACACATTGTGTATGCATTGATCAGCTGATCTGGAACTGATGGCATGACCTGCCATTAGTGATCACAGCTGCCTGCAATACATACATATGCACATGTGGCCTGTACTGTTCATTATGATACACTGGACATACTGCATTGCCACAGCTAACCCTGCAAGGAGGCCACTCCACTGCATGTGCACACAAACCATTTGCTTCTGCATGTGCAATGTGCAATGTACACAGGGAACAGGACTTCAAAACCCCATGCGTAAACAGCTTGTAGACTGTAGGCAGGCCTAGGCATGAACTGCTCATGTTCTTGGTCACTCTAGACATCTGCGCTTGTTCAGTTCACACCAGGCACCATCCCTGGACCCAAACCCATCACGCAAACTATGGCATTGCAACTGCTGCATGCACCAGCAAGCATGCTGTGCAATACAACAGCGCCCCACACTGTTATGCTCAGATTGCAGTCACACAGACTGAGATGGTGTGCAATACAACAGCGGCCCACACTGTTATGCTCAGAGTGCAGACACACAGACTGAGATGGTGTGCAGAACCTGGTGTTGGTGGACAAGCTCAAAGAGCTAGCGAAGAAGAAGGGGTGCAAGCCGGGGCAGCTGGCCCTGGCCTGGGTGCATCACCAGGGGGATGATGTCTTCCCCATCCCTGGGACCAAGACTCTGAGGTTTTTGCAGGAAAACATTGCAGCTTTTGACATCAAGCTCAGCAAGCAGGAGATGGCTGAATTGGAGGAAGCAGTTCCTCATGCTGCAGTAAGTCATTGACTTGTTTGCTCACATTCCTACAACATGCTGAAGTGCTGCAGTAGCGTTGTTGACTTTCTGCTGCAATACCTTTGTGCAAGCTTGAGAGGCGTGTCTTTGTCAAAAGCTTGAAGCAGCCGACATGTTGGCTGACCCAGGTCAGCTTATAAGTAATTACCAAGTGCCTTGCAAGTGTGTGGCAAGACATGAGCGAGCGCAGTTGATGGCGTAAACTGTCTATTGATGTCAAACATGCAACTCCCTTGAAGTGGAGCACGCATGGTCTGCTGCAGTTGAAATATCAACAGTGCTGCCATGATCTGTTGCTTGATCTGATCACGCTGTCTTTGTGTATGTCTATATGCTTATCATATGCATTATATGCCAGTTTTGACATCCACCTGGCACTGAGCTGATCTGCTTGGTTACATAGGTGGCGGGGGAGCGATATGCAGCTATGGCATACACAACCTACCACTATGATGAGACAGGATGAAATGCAAAGAGCTGCAAGTCCAGTTCAAAACTTATGCCTCCTGTTGTGAAGTTATCTGATCAATGAATGTCCATCAGATTCATGACATCACTTGACGCAAGTGATCGTGTGTGTATACGGCTCTTGCTGCTGTTTATGACAACTTGTCACAAGGCCGTGTCAACCGTCTTTAAAGTTGCACATGGACGCAGTAATGTACACAAGTGTGCCCCTGCTGTGCCAGAACCTGCTTCAACAGAGGCTTGACATCTGATGCAGTCTGCAGTGAATGATTCTGGCTGCTTGTGAGTTGCATGTGCTCACATGGCAGGACACAACAGCGCTGCCAACAACTGGTCATGTCAATATGTGCAACCAAAGAGTTGCTGCAACTTGCTGTTGAACAAGCTTGTGTGCTCAGCTTTTGCCAAGTCAGTCTCCCTGTTTGCCTTGGCAATGACTATAGCACGTACACATGCAACCACAGAAAGACGACCCTGGAGCGCTGATCAGCTTAGGGCGTCGAGCAGACTGCCCTCACTTTAAGGCCCCCGGCCCCTGGCCGATTTCGATGGTCAAACTGTTTGCTCATGACGAACGTGAAAACGTGCTCGGGCACATCGTGCGTTCAGCCGTAGAGACATCACCGGCAGGAGCAGATTAGGCGGCGCGGCTGCAAAATACGTAGAGGCAGCTAACTCACAGACAGCTTAGTGCAGAGTCGGCAGCTCCGCAGTTGACCTGGGTCTTTGTCTAATCTGCCTGTCATCGTAGACCAGATTTTGAACCTCAGTGCGGTTGCCGATCAGGCTGATATCTAGCAGGTAGCAAGTTCGACTCATTCGCATAGCGCGTTCCATCGTCCAGCTCGATGGCGCGCGCGACTGTGACAATCGCAGCTTTAGCAGTTCTGGTATCTTTGACGTGGACAGCGGAAGCTTTGCCGCGCATTCAAGCTCTCAACAGTCTTCGGGATGCGTTTACAACCCACGTTGAACTGATCGATGCCGATGAGCTTGTTTTGCCGGAGCCCACCCAATATAAGAACCCCAAGCCTTTGATCGGCATATTGTCCCAAGCTTGCCACTACTGCCCGGGCAAGTAAGTAAGACTCGTTGGCGCTCGTGTGTCTGAATGTTCTGTGTGAGTGCAAGTTCCTGGAGCTAATACTGCAGCAACTTTGCAGGTCCTATGTTGCTGCTGCTTATGTAAAGTGGATTGAATCTGCTGGTGGTCGTGCGGTACCCATCAGGTATTGCTGGCTTTCCACTATGCCTGTTCTTCCTTCAGTGTCTGTTGTTGTCATTTCAAGATACACTGCTTTGGGAGGGACATGTTCTACCCACAATGTAATTCCAAACTTGCTTCTCTACTTTGCAGATTCTATGAAAGCGAGGATGAAATACATCGGCTCTTCAGATCCGTTAATGGTGTCATCTTGCCAGTGAGTGCTGTACTGTGCACAATATTATAGCCATACTTTTCTGCTATCTTGTAATTACAACCACACATGCACCGCACTGAGGCATTCTGACACATTCAGCCTGGAGCAAAAGAGTTTACAGTGTTGTCCAATACCTTCAGCTGATGATGTATGGGTTGGCAACCTGCTCAAATGCAAGATCAAATGATGCAGGGTGGCCTGACAGATTTGTGGCTGGATGATCCATATGTGCTGGCAGCCAAGAAGCTCATCCAATGGGCAACTGAAGAGAATGAAGCTGGCGAGGTTTTCCCTGTAAGCATGCTCTCCCCTTGTCCTTGTTGCACCTGTTCCTATGCTGAAGCTTTTCCTTCTGTCAGGGCAACACTTTCAACACAGGCCTGCAACAACGCATCACTATGGGTTGACGGTCTTTGCTTGTGCAATGTCTGTTTGACCAGTTGACGCAATAGTCCTAAATGTAGGATGTGTGGTTTGATTGGTTGAATAGCTCCCTTGCACCATATACTGTGTCACTCTGTCATAAGCTGTCATGTCTGAAACACAGATGTGTTACACGACAGCTCATCACCTCCATCACAGCCAATGCCTTGTCTGATGCGCACACTAGTGTTTTTGAGTGATGTGCTTTCAGACTCATCTTTGGCATGAAATGGTCTCAATGAAAACCTACCCTGTAAGAACAAGCTATGTTGAGTACAGTCTGTCGAATTGGGAGACCATATAGAGATGCGCAAGACAGACTGCTTTGGAAAGACAAGACTTGTCCTGCATGTACCTAGCTCATCATGCGCTGGAAAGCCTTACTACTATTATTATTGTTATTGTGATTATTATCATTATTACTAATGGGTGCAGGTCTGGGGAACATGCTTAGGTCACCAGCTGCAAATGATCCTGACAGCCAATGTGGACTTCAATGACCTGCTGATCACAACAGACGCTGTGGTACGGCATCAGAATGCTGCTAGTGCTGTCCTGTTCTGACTGTCAGAAGTACTGCCCTGTTATACGGTGCACCGTGAGTCTATAAGTGTACTATACCTGCTTGCAACATGGCGTCTTTGGGTTCTTGATCTGTTGACACCAAATTATGTGGCGTGCATGGCTGTTTCTGTGGCAAAGGTTAAGCAAAAGCTGCAGGCTTGTCTTGCAAAACTACTCTTTCAGGGGCTCTTCATGCTGTAGATTTGACACAGGCCGCTTTGTTTGAGTGGAATGTTTGGTGCGCAGGCTCATCCATCAACCTTGAACTTCTATGGAGAGTCAAACTATAGCAGGCTGTTCAAAGAAATGAACGTGAGTCCAATACTCTTGTACAGCATCAGCTTATGCAAAGCCATTTTGCAATTCTTGTGCAATTTGTGCTTGCTGGACATTTCTGGCCTTGTTTTACATCATTGTCTTGCCGATAGAACGTCTGCTTGCCTGTCAGTTGCACTTGTCTCAACAGATGTGCATGTTTGAAGACATTCGCTTAATTTCGCTCGTGGTCTACAATCCACATGCACCTGACCCACATGTCCTGTACCTGTGCAGCCTGAACTGAAGGCAAAGCTGAGTGATAAGAGGTACAACATTGCCATGGAGAATCATGAGTTTGGAGTGGCTCCAGAAGCATTCACCAAGTGGATTGTCCTGAATGACACCTATGACATTTTGAGCACATCCACAGATAGGTATGAATTTACACCTGTGAAACACAAGATCTGCTGTGGCAGAAACTGTTTTGCCAACAGAAGTTTCATGGTTTTCATGGTTGTCTAACAGTGCACAGTTTGTCTCAAAGTGTGCCGCTAAAAGGTTCAAGTAAGTTTGCTTAGCCTGTGATTGGCCGCTGACTGATGCAAAATGGATGATTGTGCCAAAACAGCTTCCATTAGCCAGCCGTGGAAACAATTTGTCCAGGGCTTTCACCAGCATCTTGGCAATGCATATGAAAGGCATCTTTCCTGAGTCTGAGTGACACATGTTTGTGGTATTGCAGGAATGGTGCAGAGTACATCTCAACGATTGAGCACATCAAGTACCCCTTCTTTGGTACCCAGTGGCACCCAGAGAAGCCCCCCTATGAGTTCTCCCTGGACAACATACCTCACTCCAGGGATGCAGTTCATGTCAGCCAGCATTTGGCAGATGTTTTTGTGGACTATGCCAGGCACTCATCGCATAAGCCAGAATCGAAGGAAGAAGAGCTCGCCATGCTGATTTACAACTATGAGGCGTACTTCACGGCAAGGGATATCGTGATGGAGCCCAGCTACGATGGTCCTGATATCACGTACTTCTTTGACCCTCAGGAAGATGTTGATCTTCGGCAGCCAGGAGTCAAGATGGGTGTTCTAGCATAAGCGTTGCAGTCGTTTCAGGGTACTGGCAACTTTTGTGTGTGCTGCCTCCTGATGGTATCAAATGAGTGAGCAAGATCACGGTGGTCGTGAGCTACTTCATTTCAACAAATGCCTGCTTTTTGTGAATCAATGAATGTGAACCTCAGCAGGAGAATTGGTATCCTATTAATTACGGTGTATGTGCTGTTTTGTTGTGCTGTGTCCAAATGGGCGCAACGCATGACCTGCCTGCAGTTGTGTCGGGTGCTCTTGTTGACCATAGGTCCATTAGATACAGTGTTGTCTTCAGTACTCCAGTAGCGATGTTTCGAGTGCATTAGTGTTTACACACATCTTTCATTGAATTTCAAAAATTCCGCACACAACTGTTCATGCTGGCTGTTTGTCATTGTAGGTCATCAGATTGGGGCATATACCTCAATGAATGACTGTACAGCCTGAGGCTTCTAGTGAGAATTGCGTTCACATACAAACATTCAACACGTACAAGCTACATGGGTTACATATTGCAAAGCTGTACGCATAGTCACAGACGAAACAGATCAACATTTTTGTTTGGTTAGTCATGTGGGCGACATGATGTGGCCATCCATTCTACTCATGCAAGCAACAATTGACCTTGACCATGCATGTGCCTGGCTGCAGGCCCTTTTGCATTTTGCATGTTACCTCAGTACTCAACGTCATGCTATGCACAAGCGACTGGCACACCGGCCTTGAATTGTCAAAAGTGTTCCTGGAGTGCACACTCAATTTGACAGGAGCTGTTGCAGACAGCCTGTGCCTAGGCTGCCTGTGCCTTCTGCACTATGGATTTGCAGGAGCGTTTATGAAATGGCCAGTCCATTTTCTGACATTGAGCACTGCTATAGACACTGATTCTGCACCTTCCGCAGTGACGTGTCCCATGAGTTGCGCCACAGATGGTGCAAGGATTAAGATCAGTCATACATCCCTGTGATATTTGAAGATTCAGCTGTTTGCCCTTCTAACCTTGCCTTTCGGCTTGGAGTCCACATCGCTGTCTTGCACACACTGGTATCCAATGACTGGTAATGTCTGGCTCATCTTCATCTGGAATCACAGCAAAGTTGTCCACCAATGTTGTAGCCCGTTGACCACAAGCTACACAGTGGAAAGGTTGCACGCCAAAATATCAGCCATATATCTGCTGCCTAGGTCTCTGCTGATTATCTGGCGTGTGCTCTGCCAGCAGTGTATGCACCTTCTCACATAACAAACGCACCGCGTACAATGAGAACTGTGATGCGTTTTATAAAGGTTAAGTCTGCTCCTAGGGCAAACCGTCCGTACGAGGTTGCACATGAGTTCAGTGCGAGACCTTGAGGGGCGACAGGCTGCGCAAAAACTGCTTGCCAAAAGCTGCAAAATGCAGGCGCCAATGCACAGACTGAGAAAGCTAGCCCGACAGCAAAACAGAAGAGACAAGCTCTCTCTCTGAGACTCTCTCAAACGAGCATGCTGGTTTCGGAGCCACTCGAAGGTTTTTCTGAAGCAACATCTGCTTGTGCGTTCACAGTCGCTCATAGGGATCTCTGAAGCTGAAATTGAGCGATCGAGTCAAGTGATGTTGCGTCTGTTACTCTTCACTGCTCGCAACGCAGCTTGCCTCACTGATAAGCCAGTACAGCACGTAGGTGCAGCGGTCATAGGGTAAGTGTCCTACACAAATGCGACGGCTAGCAGACAGCTTCACAAAGTCGCCGAATCAAAGCAAAAGAAAGTTGACACCAGAGCTGTGTGCTGAGCTGCAGGCTGCAGCAACTTTGCACTTGGGCACCAGAGCCTTTAGGATCAAGCAAAGTGGACTTACAGATCACTTTGCCTGCTGTCGAAAAGCCTTTCCAGCAAACTACACGACAGGTGGGGACTGATTCTTTGCCATACAATTTTGCACCAAAAGTGTTCGAGCCTTATGGTAACTGTAACCATGCAGGTATTTGGAGAACCTGCTGCTGCCAGTTTAGCAGTCAATCATGTGCAGCGCAGCGTGAAGCCTAAATGGTCTTGCAGTCAGGAGGTAGGCCAGGCTGTATCATTGTAGCTATTTCACCACTGCATAGATGCAGTGGTCTGAAGTGTCGCTTGCGGATCTGGAAATGCTGACTGTGTCTTAATGCAGCATGATCACAGTGACGGTCATCTGAGGCAGCGCCAGCAGATAGACTCATACACCACATCTGAAGACTGCCCGAGGGATAGCAAGGTCAATCTCAAGGCCCCTATGCGTACTCACAAGACAGCTTCTGCACAAGCAGGTCTGCATGAGGCCGCCAGACAGGTGAGGCAATCTAGAAGCCTGACAAGCACCTCAAGACAGGTCTGAACAGATGAGCACAAGAGCTGTCACAAGTGATGCTTTGAAGCGCTGTCTGCAACAAATCTTCCCCTTGAGCACAAGCACCAGGCATTGCAGAGGCATGAAAGGCCACCTGTGTGATCACAACACCACAGCACTTTTGCTAAAAATGACCCCTTGCAGATAAGCGACGGACATGTGTGCAAACACATGTCACAGGTACGGGGCACAACTATGACATGTCAATCAAGTGCATTGTGAGTCATAGCAAAGTTGAGCTGCTTGCCCTGCAGGATTCTAGAATCCAAACAATGCGCCACCCAGCACAAGTCACTGCTTACATCAAGGAACAGCAGACGATGGCTTTGGCTGGAGTCAGAGGCCATCAGCCATACCAAGCATTGCTGAGCTTCTATGCGTCCATGGAGCACCTCTGCTCTGTAGCTGGACCCCTTCTGAATAACATCAGTCTCAGTGCAATCATCACAGCCACAGCGCAGCTCTGGACATCAGCTCAAGCCAACAGCAGCTTCAAGCCCAGTGCAAATTCAGCTGCCTTTGAGCTGAATCGTTTTTACTACAACATTCTTCATCAGCTGCAGCCAATGCCGTCTGATGTTGGAGCGCAGTCAGTCAGCAATATTTTATGGTCTTCAGCAAAGCTTAGGCTCAATCCTGATGCCTTTGTGCCAGGCATGACTGATGCCTTGGCAGCCAAACTGCTGCAGCTGACAAGGGGCGAAGGCAGACGCCAACCCAGTGCACAGAGCTGTGCCATTTTCTTGTGGGCTCTTGCCACCCTGGGCCATCAGCTTGCAGACAAGGGCTTGGTAGATGCTGTCTGCAGCCGTTTTGCCATGCACATCAAGCATCATGATGAAAGCCAGCGGCCTAATGCACAAGAAGCTGCCAATGTTGTGTGGGCTGTTGCCACCCTGGGCCATGAGCCTGCAGACAAGGGCTTGGTAGATGCTGTCTGCAAACACTTTGCCATGCTGACCAAGCATCATGATGTATTCAAGCGGCCTTCTGCACAAGGAGCAGCCAACGTGATGTGGGCTCTGGGGAAAATGAACCATACGCCGCAAGCCAGTGTTGCAGTTGACATTTTAGAGCATTTTATGGTTTTTTGTGGTTTGCCAAGACAAGCACCAAATGCACAAGAACTGAGCAACATCTTATATGCTTGCGCTATGCTTCGTCTGAAGGTCACAGAACATTTCCAGCTTGCCTTGGTTGATGGGCTGCTGAGGTTAGATAGGTCAAGTGGCTACAAACAAGACTACTGCAATGCTGCTTGGAGCTTGGCTGTATCTGGCGTGCTTTCTTCTGAGATGTTTCTTGCGCTGCTTGAGCACTTGCAGCCTTTGCCTACTGCAGATCCGGCTCATGTTGCTCTGACCAGTCAGGACCTGTCTCAGTTGTATCAGGCTCTGGACTTTTTGCACCCTCTACCAATGGCTGCTGCGCAACAATTGCAAGAGATGGTGGCCAGATTGGGACCCTTCCCCTTGCCAGATGAGAGGAGTGCAGCTGATCTGTCTTCTAATGAGCACCTGTGTGCGGCGCTGGGGCAGCTTGGCCTGGCCTTCTCTGCCAATGTCCCCTTGAGTGGGTACCAGGCAGCTGCGGTGCTACAGCCACGTGACAGTGTCACAGTTCCAGTGGTGTTGGTTACCAAAGCCGTTGATCATTTCAGAAACCAACATCACAGGTGTGTATTCTTCTTGTGTCCCCTCTACATCACTGCAATGTATGGCTAGAAAGGCACGTTGCGTCCATATCTCTTGTCACAAAGACACATCATATCACACCATACTATGCGCAACAGCAGCAAGTTGTGACCATGTTGCGCAACACAGAAGCACCAGCCTGCGGCCATCAAGCATCTGACTTCCATGTTTGCAGGCTGACAGGGCGTGCCATGTTCAAGCAAACCCTGCTTGCAAAGCATGGTAAGCTGATTCTCATCCCTCAGAGTAAGCTCAGCAGCAGCGTTGATGAGCTAGCAGCATACCTTCAGCAGGAGCTTGAGGCTGCAGTGGGAGGCTCTCTGGATCCCTACTGCTGCTGAAGGGGGCGCACATGGTCTGCGCATGAAGCCTCCTTGTCAGCAGTCAGGCAAGCAAGATGTGCGCAAGTGTTGTTGTGACTTTTCCATTAGTTGGCTCTCAGTGTGGGTGCTTGCACATAAGCATTTGGGTGCTCAGATGCACTTAGGCGTGTGACATGACAGTTGGTCAGATTTGCACTTGCTGCTTGTGCCTTGCTTCAAATGCAGGCCAGCCAGTAGACATCGTCAATGTTAGGCCCAACATCTGCTGCAGCTGACTTGGCATATGGGTAGAGCCCAAGCTAGATTCTTGATGCCAATATTGTGAAAGCGCTGCTGTGCTGCAGGAATTGGGTGGAGGCTGCAAAGATTTCAGGTCATAGGACACTGTGGGCAACAGCTGTGGTAGCTGATGCACTGGACTAGGCATTGCACGTTTCATCAGGTCAGCCTATGAAAGTTTGTGGCACCTTTGCAATCAGACATGCCAATGCCATGTCACATCTTGTTGTCTGAGTCGAAGGTCAGTCCCATAAATCATCAGCGATGACGCAGACTGCTTGATACCAATGCCTGTCTTCCGGCTTGATTTATGTGCACTTACATTTAGTTCCTGCTTGAATCTCACATGACTCAGCTGACACCAGATATTGTAAAGCCTATGGCACATGTGTCACATGCCACTCTGGAGCATAATTAGAAGCCCTCTGCTAGCGTGCGCCGCACTAGTTGACACAAGCAGTAGACACCATGTGTCTGATTCTTCTGAAGTGATCATGGCAAGTACTTGTAGTACATGATCATGACGAAATGGGCTATGTGTTTGCAGGTCCATTATTGTACCAGACCGCTGCAGCACCTGCTGTGGCTGCAGCTGATTGAACACTGACTTACCGCACTTGGTCATGCGTGAGACATGCAATGAAGCATACAGGTACAATGCGTGCACAACATGCAACATTTTTGCCTGTGCTATGTCGGCATCATCTTAGCTTCAGCTCTGTTACTCAGAAGCTGCCATGTGATATCAAGTGTGCCGTGTACTTGTGGACGAGCATGTGCAGGAGCTGCAGCTATGATGTGATATCAAGTGTGCTGTGCACTTTTGGAACGCAGCGCTTGCAAGCTCTCCTCACAGGATTGAAGCACTTTCAGGCAATCGGAGGTCTGGAGTGCGCTGGCTGATTGATGCACATGAGCAACAAAATCTACAAGATAGATGTTTCCATCATCATCGAACAAGAAATTGCGCGCTGGGCTGAGGATTGTTTTTTGTTACACAGATTACAGCAGCCTGCAACTCTACAGGACTATTTACAAAGCTGATCGTTACGTTTACCCGTGTTTTGGCTGATCAACTACTGTCAAATGCCAACCCTGTATGAGACTGACTAACAGGTCCAGGTGTGCCTGCCATTGACACAGGCCGCTTTGGCAAAAAGATTGACCATTGCAGCAGGGAGAGCAAGGTTGGCGTCTGTCTTGTGTGCATGTCCTGTTTGACTGCCTTTCATGCAGGTAACATACATCAGCAGTATAGCCAGCATTTGTATTAGGCTTTATCTTCAGTAGCAGCTTTTCAGCTTTTCTGGCTACTGTCCAAACACAATGTGTAGGCAGTTGGCTCAAGAGTTAAATTGTTCTGTACCAAGACAATCTGTGTCCGCTAGTCCACGTTCAGCTTGGCTACTAAATTTTGTCGAGCTAGGGTAGAGTGTACATTACGAACAGCCATCCTGGCATCTCAATCATTGTGTAGACAGATCTGTTGAGTTACCCGCAGCTGGTGAGTCCTGATCTGATGAGAAAGACAGAATATGCAAACCGCTTGATTGATAACGATCACTCTCAGGCAATGCAGCAGCAGCAGCAAGGGAGGTGTTCGGCACACCCCAAAATTCCAGGCACCCCAATGCACCAGGCAGCACTTGGAGACATGTCCAAGTCAGCATTTTGTATAG
>JAABUW010006416.1_pt1 | contig 14756 bp, 20 predicted proteins | sample 5560081 | NCBI WGS metagenome assembly JAABUW01 (sample SAMN10711882, study PRJNA513363) | rock metagenome | isolation source: Antarctica rocks | place: Antarctica: Victoria Land, Knobhead sud
GCTGTTGCCTACTATACTTATACAGCTGTCACACTGCAAAGTTTATGGGTGCGAGTTGTCTTGCATAGGGCATACAGAAGTTGCTGCAATACATATGGCGTCAGCAAGTGCATGTATGCATTGTGCTACATGCTCCCAACATCTGTCTGCTACGATATGTGGACTTGACTAGTATCACACAGGTCATGAAGGACAATTACTGTGTTATCTTCAGGTGGTAGTAAGCGTGCTGCAGCCAACCAGTGAAGTCTCCTTACAGGACTATGAAGCTTGGTTGGCTGGATGTGCATTAGTCAAGCCCCGAGCACAGGATATCCAGGCATATCCTAATGCCTTCCAGTCTGGCTATACAGTTCATGATGTCAGTATTGACTTCAGCAACCTCGGCGATGTTGTGGTTGGCATCTTGCAGAACTTGGAGGCAGCCCAGAAGATGGTTGACAGGGTCACTGCCATGCTTAAGAAGCATGGCAACCCTGCTCAGTTTGCCATGGACTTGGACGAGCTGCTTGAACTATCTGTGAAAGAATCAATGAGTCTTGAATGAATGAATACAACAGCAGACACCCCCAAATGTAGCGATTGTCATTCTTTGCAGTCAAAGCATATGCTGTGTATGATAAGGTCAAATGCGCAAACCTCCGGTTGGAGACTACGGTTTAGAGCAGCCTCAAACGAATTCTGCACTGCATCCTGTGTCATTTAGCACTGGTTGCAAACTGTTTAGGGCCACAACCCTCTAGCCTGGTGCAATGCTGGCTGGCCCCAGTGCTGTACATCACTGCAGTTGCAGCTGTGATTTCCAAATACTGTCTAAAAGTGTTGACAGACTTGCGAAAAGTTTCTTTGTTACCTCGAATGACACATTGCAGGAGTTTCAAGAGACAGCAGCGCATCTAGTAAACTATCTCAGCAGAAGCATGTAATAATTTATGTCCGAACCAAATGAATGAAATATCAGGCCAGCTCATGTTGAATGAAATCAAGGTAAGCAGTGTTTGCAACATACAGTTGCAGCACTGAAAGCAAAGGCATGACAAATGCCTACAAAGGCTCTGACACGTCCTTCTCATCCCAAAGTTCCTCATAGTTGCGCCATGGGCCGTCTTCATGCATGGCCAGTGAACCAGTGAAGTACCTCTGCTGGGGCAGATTTGAGATGGTGTCATATTCCTCCTCAGGGAGCTGCCAGCCTGCCGCTCCAATGTTTTCCTGCAGATTGAGAACAGCAGGTTGCAGAGGTTTATGCATATGCCATGGGAAGGAGCTTGCTAAGCGTTGCCCAAAATTGATATATGTTCTGGAGGAAGGGTTGCATCGCAAACACACATCCAGACTACTGCAGGTGTGTGAGCTGACACCAATGTAGTAGCTTGGCACTAACAAAAGGCTGGGTAACAAGCAGAGCTTTAGTCAGGACAGCACTGCTCAACCAATGACATCTTTCCAAGCTGTTGAAACCCTTACGCGCAGAAATCAACAGATTGCCTGCAGTATGCCTGATCAGGTGGTCAGCCACCACCAAGCCTTGTGTGCAGACATGAACCAGAAGTGTGACAATAGCTCAGACAGCAGACATGTGCCCACAATACAGGCAACTCCATCACACAGTTTTGGAGCTGATTTTGTACCTTGAGATGGTCAGGGTTGACGCTCTTGGGAAGCACACTGGAGCCATGCTGCAGGCCCCACCGCAGCAACACTTGGGTGGGAGTCTTGCCTAGCTTCTCTGCAATCTCATTTACTATCTTGTCCTGCAGAACAATTGTACTAAACTTGGCAAACACCATCCTACCATGGGATAGCTGCCAGTGACTCCATTTCAATACTAGGTCGTCGGTAGGCAAACTATAGGCAGGTTCAGCATGATGATGGTACGTACAGTCAGTAACAAGTCAGTCGATGCATGTGTAGCAAGCAGGTCAACAGCATTGCGCAGAGGCAGGCAGCCTGGCTGACCTCCATGAGGTTGGGGACATCCTTGCCCATCCCCTCCATGGTCTGGGGGCTGCTGAGTGGGCCGTAGGCAGACACGTGAATGCCCTGCTGGTCGCACCATTTTAGCACTCTGTCGTTTCTCCAGTGTGCATGCATCTCAACCTGAACATGCCGGAAAACCTCAGCTTACATGGTATCGTGGTTGAGTATGGCGACAAAACAGGCAAAGATGCCATGGAAGCAGCCAGCAAGGGTAGGCTATCGTAGCATGCACAACTGTGCTATGAAGTATTTGGTGTTTGCTGTTACCAAAAGTCTTCCATAGAAGTCTTCCATATCAGCAAGTAATCATTGGAGTGTGTCCTGCTGTATCACGTCACAGCAAAACAGCAGCTGTGACGTGATACACACCAATCAGTTGTCATTGTGACAGGCACTGCAGGCTGTACTCTCATGCAACAGTCCATGCAGCATGCAGCATGCAGCATGTAGCATAGCAAGCGCATGGTATCATCAACACACTGGAAACAGCTGACTGGTTGGATAGCATACAGGAGCAGCATACAAGACCATCAAAGGGCTGCAGCAAGGCTGCACTGCAGTGCAACAAGCACAGCAGGTGGGTGTTGGGGTGGCGGCATGCAGACACACCTGGTTGACAGCTGGCCTTATTTTGGCCATGGGCAAAATGCTGGACTCAATCTTCTCTGGGCTGAAATTGCTGACACCTATGCTTCTGATCAATCCTTCCTCAACACACTTCTCTAGAGCTGCCCAGGTCTCCTCAAAAGGAGGATCGACTTTTGGGCCTGGCTTCACAGATGTGGGCCTGCCAGATCAGAAATTGAGTAAGCAGGCTCGGCGAAGCAGAGCCATACCAAGAAATTGAGTAAGCAGGCATGGGAAAGCAGAGCCACACCAAGAAATGGCACAGGCCCTTGCTTGAACGCAGAACGCAATTGCCGCTTGAGCAAGAAGTAAGAAGATGGCAAGAAGTGATGCAAATTAGAGCATGTCAAGTGCAAAGACTTGTGGCCAGAAGCAGGGTGGTGCTGTGTCCAGAAGCAAGGTGGAAGAGTTGATGCATGCTGTGCCTGGGCGCTGATGTTGTCATGAGCTCACCAGTGGATGAGGTAAAGGTCCAAGTACTCCAGCTGCAATCTGGACAGACTGTCCATGAGGCCTGGCCTGACCTCATCACCAGGGTGGTGCTCTGTCCATAGCTTTGATGTCACAAACAGATCTTCCCGCTTGACAGCCCCACTCTTGAACAGCTCTTGTAAGGCTTTGCCAATGTCCTGCTCATTCTTGTACATCTCTGCTGTGTCGATATGCTGCATGACACAGAAAATCGGACATTTGTACAAAGAGAGCACGAGGAGCATGCAGATAGATGAACATTGCAGTTGAAAGGCAGATGCAGCAACCTGTGACACAGGCTTACCCTAAATCCTACTTCGATTGCAGCTTTTGTTGCCTTGATGCACTCATCTCCTGTTGCTTGTGAGGTACCCCACCCAAGAAGGGGCATGATGTGCCCGGAGTTGAGGCCTACATGAGTCTGAGATTTGCTGGCAGCAGCGCCAACATTTTGCTTGGTTGCAACTTCCAATGTCGCAGCGCTGGCTTTGATACTCATAGCCGAAAGACGACCAACACGATGTTGAATCTTTGGCAAGCAAAGCAGTCCTGAGGAACCTGCAACGACCACAGAGCAACCCATAGCAGGCTGTTGATGTGTAATGTGACAATGCATATAAAGCAAAGAGTTTATAGCAGGCCGTGCTAGATTTGCAGCAATGCGCACAAGGTGACGCAGTCAACAGCATGCGGCATGCCCCTGACTCACCTCTAATTCCAAGCATTTCACGGGGCAGACTGTGGCGCAGAACAAGCAGGCAGTTCAATCTACAATGTTGCTGTATGCAACCGACCTGTTGCTTCGCACGCAACGCAACGCGTACAGCAGGTCTGCACAACAATCAGGTGTACATGCATGCACGTCAAGTCGAGACCGCCGCTGCCGCCACCTCCTGGGTTAGATTCCGTAAAACTTCTCTCAGTACTGACGCTTGCGCAAGCAAAGAGAGCTGCCCTCCTGCCCAATTGGGCGAGCGGCTGCTGTTGAGAACCCGACTCCAGATCATATAATTGTTGCTTCCCGCACTGCTCACCAATCGGAGATCCTGACTCGGAGGACCGCAGCAACTCCTGCAGACAAGCCAACAATCGCTATGCACACCCTTATTGGGAAAGCAACAGCGAATGTAAATTTGCAACCCGTACGCGCCACTTTTTGGTCTTGAGCAGCTGCGCAAGGTTGCGCCGGCCTCTTGCGCCAGACCCTGAGCATGCCTGTGGACCGCAGGCAAAGGCGTCTGCACTGTTCTTACTTTTTTGTTGCATTCACATGCATTTGGTTTGAACGGTGCACCGGGAAGGACACAAGTGCCGCAGATGCTGGGTAGGATGCAGTCATCTCTTTCAGCATCCTCTGCTGTAGGTTCTCTGCTCGGAGGTTCGCCTCCTGTAGTCAGCCTCGACAATGTATCTTGTTGTGCTGAACCCGGCTACAGTTATGTCGCGTCCGTCGCACGGTTTCTTGTACTTGTCATTGACAGGACAAGGTGGTGACAGGATAGCTTAGTCATTCTGCAGGTGCCTGCAAATGCAGCTTGTGACATTCAGTGCTGACTGGTCAACATGCAAGAAATGCTCAAGCAGCAGGCTGCACAGAGTTCACATTCCGACAAATAATCTGTAAAATGACTTGATGAAACCACCGGCAGGCATGCGGTTGACCACATAGACCATGTATGCACATTCTGTCTCAGCACGCCAGGCATCTAGACTTTTCACTCAAGATTCAGGAAATATGGTACATGCAAGGCTATTCATCAGCATTGCTAAATATTGATTGGCACAGCAAGGCAGTCAGATCCTTCTGCGGCGGCGCGGCCTTGGTGCAGGTTCCTGCTCCTCTTCATTTACATCACTCCCTGCTTCATTTCCTTCTTCCTCTGCATTGCATGGTAGGTTTTACACAACAGACAAGCTGTTGGACTGAAGCGGCAAGTACACAAAACAAAGGCTTGCCACAAGAGTGCATGATTGCTCAACCTGCAGCTGCGCCATACCTGCTAGAGCTTGTTGATGCATGCATAACCAATGTGATCCAGATACTCATCAGCAAAGGGACATTGGCAGAGCAACTTGCCCGCTGCCTTGACATGCTCACAATCTTGTTCTGTACTTACCCTGTGCGGGCTGGTCAGACTGTGTGGTACTCCCAAAGGGGTGCACAATCAGGTCAGCGTCCTCCTGTGAGTCTCTGACAGGGGCGGAGCTTTGCTGCTGTTGGCTTTCACTGTCCTCATACAGCCGCTTCATGCTGCGGCGTGGCCTACAACATGCAACAGGTCTGCATTGAGCCTGTGCCATGGGCAAGGTGAGACATGCTCAAGGCCAGACCTTAATGAGGACTGCCACCTCATGTACATGCCCCACCTGCTGGGGCATGCAGGTTGGCCATGCCAAACTGACATTGCAATCTCATGCTCCATTCTGCCCAGCATGTTACATTGCTTGCGTCTTCCATGCCACAAGAACAGGGGCCTTGCATTGTGACAAGCAGCAGGTACAAACACGCATCAGCGAGTGAGTCAGATATACAGGTTTACAGGATGCTGTTGACTTATGCAGCAGTCATGGTGATCACTGACGCCGCAGGAATGTTTACACACCTGTCAGGTTTGGACCTCTGCATGCCAGGCAGCTGTTCCTCTGTGGGCATTGACCCAAAGTCACCCCCCTCGCTGTCCACTCCACCCTCTTCTTCCCCCTCAATGTCCACCTCTTCCTCATCTTCCCCCTCGATGTTCACATCTTCCTCCTCTTCACCTTCAATGTCCACCTTTTCATCTTCTTCTCCTCCATTTTCTTGAATGGAGGCCCCACTCTGCAAACGCACACATCATACATCATTGACATTGAGTGACAGTGACCCTGAACAACAGACTTTCTGCAAGGCAGCTTCTGCCAGCGTGTGCATGTAGGGATGCAGACCTTGATATGCTTCAACATTGAGCAAGAAGGGCCTGAGCTCAATGTGACTGTGATGGCAACATTGCCACTGAAGACAGTGAGCAACTCAAAGCTTTATCAAAGCACAGCACACAGCCTGTTGAACCTGCATGGCCATCGAAACTTTGGCTGGAGCAAGTCAACCGTGGGCTCCAGGACATATTTCAAGCATTGTGTCTTGAACATGGGATGCAGTTCAAACACTGCTTCATGCTGCATTGACATGCAGGGTTGTTACCTGAGGCAGGGCATCTGGCTCTCTCAGGTCAGCGTCATCTTGCAGCCCGCTGGGGATTGGTGAAGATGTGGTCTGGGATGCAAAGCGGGAGGGGCGGCGGGTGGAACCCAGTGGGGGCTTGGCTGAGCGGGGGGACCTTGAATGCCCTTGCTTACGTGTCTTCCACCCACCTGCAAACAGTCCCACTAACGTCAAGAGTGGTCGTAACTCCTTGTGTTTGCATTCCTCCTGTAACACTTGCTGTTTATATTGAGGTTGCTGACAAGATAGATATGTGATATAGAATGCCTGCTGTCAGTGTGCACATGTGTGGACCTGCTGCTACAACAGAATAGTCATAGACTGTCAGAACACCAAACAACAGAACCTGTGCAGCTACACATTTCCAAAACGACCCAATGGTGCAAGATGCTGGAAGCATTAAGTCTGGCATCATTGCAGCCAGCAGCCAAAGGTATTGATATGACCCAGCATGGGCATCTCATGACGAGCGCATATTTTGCCTGAAGATGACCCACACATGACTCTGATCATCCTGATTTGCAAACTGTGGCAGCTGGCTGCGTGTCAATGGCGTGAATTTCTGTGGTCCATGTCAACATGCAGAACTATAGGTTCTTGGTGAAGGTTCAGCACACAGTGTCAGCGGCAGGCCTCACTTGACAATGGTGCTGCCGGTTCAGGTGCTTCATCTTCCTCAATGTTGTCAGCAGACAGCATGGTGTCCTCAGCATCATCTGCACCAGCCTGCTCTACCTCTTCTTCCTGCTGGCTACCGCCATCCTGCTCATTGTTGCTGTCACTGTTTTGGGGCCGGAAGGAGATGCGCCTCTTGCCAGCCTTCTTTGCAGCACTGCCTGCACCAAACATTGCTTCTGATACTGGTTCTTCACACACACACACACACACACACACGCACACATATCAGAAGCAAAAGAAAGATATGGGCTGCAGTCCACGGTAGTCAGTAAGCACTGTGGTCGATGCAGACAGCAGCAATCATTGTCAGACCACCATTGCTCGCTACTCAGCTGCGCAACTGCTGCCTTACAATACAACACAATAGAATGACACAAGCAGGTGACTTAGAGAGAGCCAAAGCGCATGGCAGCCTACCCTTGAGGGCACTTCTAGGCTGGGCGCCCTTGGAGGCCCTCTCCTGTGCAATGGCCAGGAACTCCCAGTAGTCCTCCCACTCAGGGTCCCCTTCCTGGGGGCTTTGCCCAGTGAGTGCCTGCTGCATGTGGGTCAGCAGCAGGTCTGCCTGGCGGGCAGGCAGGCGGCTGCACACCTGGCTGAGCCCCTTCAGGAAGGGCAGCTTGCTGGGAACAGCCTCAAAGGCATACTCTACACCACGCTGCAGCAAGCAGCACATGAACGTGATGCAACGTCTCATGGTCACAGTGTAATCTCAAGCGGTCTACAATGAGGCTCAGACTCCAACAGGAGATGCAGCTAGGAAAGGCTTGACAGGCATGATATCCTGCAAGTGTGAGGTGGATGCAGTTCCAAGTGTCATGCACCACCTGAAAGTCTTTTTGACACCAGTGCAGTAGATGGTTAGTCATTAAATTAGTCAGGCATGAGCACAAGCTTGCACACAGTCAGGTGTCAAACATCAGAGACACAGACACAGACTCTCAAATTGGTGGATGCAGTTAGTGCCAGGCTGCACAACTGGCTGGTGAGGGTCCCAACAACACCCAGACACTCTAGGCATGACTGAGGAGGATGGGACCAGTGAGCCACCTTGGCAATATGCAGCAGGGCTGTTGCTGAGGCATTGAAGCCGGCATACATCTGAGCGACACGTGTGCACATAGTGATGAAGTCCTGCAGGGACTGGCGGCTCTGGTCATCACTCAGATGGCGCTGAAACGCATTCTGCAGAGCGGTGAGGTAGGTGTCTGGCATTGCAGCGCTGTCGTCCTTCTTCAGAACCCGGCACACTTCCTTCACCAAGTCCGCCACCTGCACATGCACAGCTTGTGAGCATGAACGCATTTGCTTTGTTGCTGCAGAGATGAAGCACATCAACAGCTTGTGGGCATGACTCCGTGTGCTCTTCACAGCTTGCGAGCATGAATGTGCTTGCTTTGTTTCTGCAGAAATCAAGGACATGCACAGCTTGTGAGCATGATTGCCTGAATTCTGTACAGCCTGTTATGATTGAAGCCAATTGACGTCGTGTGGACACAAAGCAATTGTGGGGAGAAAGGCCACTGTTGCATACTGAGTGAGATTTTTGTGTCAGCAATTTCCCTGTGCAACAAGCAGTGATGAAGTTAGTCAGCATGAGGGCATCCCTGAGAGTGCAGCATCAGCTGCGCTTGAGACCAAGCCTCAAAGACTAAGGCCTGTGGGAACACACAGCACAACAACAGAGATAATTGTAACATTGGCATTGGCGTGTGCTGGATAGCAACCTGAAGCTTGCCTGCTATGAGTCACTGTCAGATGCATCGGGCCAGTGATGCTGCAACAATACACAACAGTTATACTGCAAACAGAGAGGATTCCTGGCAAGAGGAGGCTCACCTGTTTGCCATGGCCAACCATGTGGGAGATGAGTTGAGGGGCCAGCCAGTCCCCGGCAGCCACAGACTGGAAAGCCACCAGGCGCCCAACAGCACACACTGCCTCACACTTCACCTGATTGGAAGCCTCTGCCTCCTGCACTTGCACCAAACACCTCCTCAGCTTTTCATTGCATTGCCGTCATGCAGTGCCTTCTGTGTAACGCAACAACATGGACTGGCTTGGCTCATGGCATCAATATTACCACTGCTAGAATTACTGTCGCTGTTGTTATTGTTACTTATATATGCACCAGGCCTCACACCACCTGTCATTGGCGCAGGCCTGTAGACCTGGATACGGCAGATATATTCTGGGTTTTAAATGATGTGATGCTGTTTGTGTGCTGATCTTGTGTTCATGCATAACGGCTATGCTTTGCCACAATGCTGTGCCTGACATGTTTTGAGGCAACTCTGAACCATTGTATGCTGACAAGTCTCATTGGCACATGCATCATTTCTTTTGGCTTCACACAGCCTCGAACATCCATTAGATATGGGCAGCAATCGTGAAACCGCATGTCTGTCCTGCCAACATATCAGTCCACTGACACATAAGCTGGTTGAAGAACTGAGCTGCACTGATGTCAGCGCAGGAAAGCTCTTGTGCACATACTCTGGTGTCGTCATGTGTCATAAGATGTACAAGGCAAGACCAAGAAGCAGCCACGCTCAGCCTTTGTTGGCCATGCCATATTGCTTGAAAGTTGCGACAGACGGTGCCTTGCACAAGTCAGCTAGCCCGAGGTACGAATTGGGTCTGGGCTGCAAAGGTTTCCAGAATGCCAGAACTTGAATCTTCTATCGCTTCTCATGTAAATCAGATGTGATGCAAGTGGTTGGCACTAGTCCTCAGGCTTTGCAAGGCAGTGAAAATGGTGATCACTCATGCTGAGATGGAAGCGCTGAGTGATGCTCATGAGTGGAATACCTGCTCAAGCTTGGCATGGGCAAGACGCTGAGCCTGGGTGTCGGCGTCCAGACTGGCTTCTGGCACCTCCACAGCCTCCCTGCTCAAAATGTCTTCACAATGCTCCCAGAAGCGCTGCAGGCTCTCCTCGCTAGGCTTGTACCCAGCTGCCTCTGCTGCTCCCCCCTGCATTAACCACAACCTCTCATATTTCTCAACCACGTCAGTATTGGGAATGCAGTCCAGCTGTTTGCTATTGAAGTTTGTCAGTAATTTTCAACGGTGAGTAGATGCTGCAGATGTTGAGTGCTTGTGTGTGTGCTGGAAGCAAGAACTAGCAGCCCAGAACATGAGGTGGCGACAGCAGCTTACATGCAGCTTGGCATAGCTGAACACCAGGAAGAGGTCAGCCTGGATCCTGAAGATGCAGTCCTGCAGGCGCTGCAGCCCCTCACTGCCCTCAAAGATGCTCTCCAGGTGCACACAGAAGGTGCTCACACGTTCCCCTAGGCCTTCTGCAGGGTCTATGAGGGCCTGGCTGCCAGCACTGCTGCTGCTGTCGTCCTGCTGCAGGGCCTTCAGCTGCCACAGCAGCAGGGTGAAGGTGTTCAGGAGGGCCAGCTCAGTGATGGGCACCCCCAGGGGCACCCCTTCTGCAGCTGCCTGCATGGCATATGCACCAACTTGAGCTCTCACAGGCTAACAAACATCGAAGGAGGCAAAGTGTGAAGCATATGACACCCTAGCAGGTCTTAGCTCACAGTGGCATGGATTAAGGTGCCTGACTGCAACGCATTGTGCATGGGGGTGCTGTTGCTAAAGGGGGCTTCTCACTTGGCAGCTGTGTGGTGCAAACTAGAAAAAGGAGCACCTGCAGTGAATGATGCAGGGTACCCATACACGGTAAGCAGCCTCAGCAGGGCAGCTTTGCATGTGAGCAGCAGTCAAGCAGATGCACTGAGACAGACAGACAGACAGACCAGGGAGCAGAGCACCTGCAGTAGCTTCTGCAGACGGATGTACACATCTGGCATCTCAGATGGTGCCTTGGTGAGCAGCTGCGAATGGTGCAGCCTGAGCAGAGCAGCACGGCAGGCAAAGAGGTCCTCATCTTCATCAGATGCCACTAACCCAATACCTCCATCCTTGGTCATACTGCTATATGCTTGTATTGCCTCTGCCAGGTCTGCGTCAGACATGGCCAAGACAGCGTCTGCTGAAGCTGTCAGCTTGTCTGCCAGCTCCTCTACCGTCTCATTCAAACGCACTGAAGCCAGATCCTGCACATGCACCTTTGACATGACGCCAAGTCCCTTTTGCATTTGACAGCCCCCAGGGTGTGAGCGTGCATGCGTATGTGCATATGTGTGTGCATGAGACGTGCACTCTGTGTGCAACCCATAGGCTCACTTGTCTTAACTCAATCATGCTGCAGGCGGCATGTGGGTTTGTGTAAACCCACTGTGCTTTTGGACAGATGCTGTGAATATGTACATGCCTTCTTAGTGAGGGTATCATGAGAAACACCACACAACAGCTGACTGCTGTGTTTAGACAGTTTTCTGTAGACATGCATGTTCAAGTGCAGTGAACCATACTTTGAGAGCTGTTGCTGTCCTAACTGTGAGTCACCTGGATGGCTTGAGGGCCGTGCTGGGTGCAGTGCACCAGGGTACGTGCACAGTGGGCCACAGTGTCAGCCTCCACATGCTTCAACAGCACGTCAGCCACAGCACGCAGCAGAGCCTGAAAGCCAGCCTCCTGCCTCTGTAGGCTGTACATGTCCAGGTTCAGGTCTGGTATGATGCCCACAAGAGCACAAGCCTGCAGCACACACACTCACAATCACACAGATTTGTGTGTCACTGCTGGGATGCAAGGTTCAGGTTGCATGATATACAAAAATTGTGACAGCAGTCCAGGGTTACACCAAGGGAGTGAGTGTACACGCTGATTAAAGATGACTACAGCTTCAGCATGCTGGCGCAAGTATCTGTCAGTAATATAGCATGGTGAGGTATGCATGGTGAAAAGTATTGCAAAGGTCACCTTGACAGCGTCAGTCTGGTATTTGTGGATGAGGTCTGGCAGGCTTTGAGTGAGAGCCAAGGTCAGCTCCTGCTTGTGGCTGGCTGCAGCTGTCTGCCTTGCCTTACTGCTCTGCTTCCTGTTACCAACACCACCATTAGCCGTTTCAGACTTCATGTTGATGGCACAAAGTACAGCTGTAGAGCTGTGTGAAGCATGTTGATGGAGCAGAAACGTGAGATATGCATGGTGCAGCCACGCCCAGGCAAATAAGTTAAATTGACAGCCAATTTGTGTGCTTCCAGAGCACTGCATACTCGCGTTTCTCTCATGCAGTCCGATTGCGTACACTGCAGGCAATGACCAAGCAGTGTGGCCAACCTATGGAAGGTTGCTGGGAAGATATATGGAACACGTCCATGCTTACGGTGGATGAACAAAGGCCAAGAAGGAAAGGCAGCAGCTCTGAGCAATGTATGTCCAACGAGAACTTGAGGTGGGTTTTTGAGGCGTGAGGGCTGCAATGAAGGGCTCACCTGGATTCTTGGCGGGAGGGGACCAGGTGGCCGCCTACAGCTTTGTGGGCAGCGTCTTTCAGCAGCAGCAGCAGGTTGGTGGTGCTGGCATCGCTGCGTGCCTCCACTGCCGTATCATCCAGCAGGGCTGCGGTCAGGCTCTTCCAGTCTGATAAGATCTCCACCCTGAGAAGTCAAATCAACAGATCACCAGAAGCAGTGCTTGTAGAAACAGCGGGTAGGATCAGATCAAGTGAAGGATACAAGCTCTATATCTGGTCATTGGGATGCTGCAAGGAACAGAAATTTTGCAGACATGGGCTTGCAAGAGAGGCATGGACACACTCAAATGTTGAATGCAACCCCTCTTTCCCCTGTCACATCCTGAACTCTCAGAAGCTGCAGCTGTTTATTGAACACAGACCAATGTTATGGGGGATGGGGTCCCACAATGCACATCAGCAAAGAGTATCCCTGCGTAAGCGGATTCAGTCAAAGATCCTTTAGCACATGAACGCGCATGTGCAGGGGTGTGAATGCTTGCCTGTCAAAGAGGGCGTCCACAACATGGCTGACCATGACAGAGGTGAGGGGCTGTTCGGCGCCCCTCAGGCCTGCCGCAGATTGCCTTCTGCGATCCCCCAACCCTGCATCCTCCTCCTGCATGTCACTCAGCTAGTTCAGCTGCTTTTTCAGCCACAATGTCATTTTGTATCCATCTGGTGCATGAGTAGGTGCAGGAGAAGTGTCGCAGAAACCATACAGATCCATGCAAACTTCATGGCATGCAAGCTTTGTCCATACATGTGTTGTGTACAGTTTTGGATAGCGATGGAATATTTCACAGGAACCCATGTTGCATAGGCGGGTTACCTCATCATTAGCTAGGAGGAACATGATGTGCAGGATGCCAGCTAGCTGCAAGTCCTTGGTGCTGGCTTGCTCCCCACTCTTACGCTTGCGCCCGCGCCCTGTGCCAACCTTGCCCACCTGCACATCAGGTGGTGGTGCAATGTTGATGACGTGTTGGTCACCTGTCTAGTTGAGCCACAGCATACAAAGCATGGCAGAGAGGATTGTCGACAATGATGGTGTACAAGGAATAGTGTAAGCATCTCATCGTGAGGACGGTTGGTCATCTGGTCAGTTCAGTCAGAGAGCATAGCAAAGGCTGTTGCCAACAGAGACATCTTAGGAGAGAATACAGTAAGCCGCATGTGATGATGATAGCTGAAGATTGATGATCACGCAGTTGAGCCACAGCACGCAAAGCGTAGCAGAGACTGTGCACGATGGCCAGGGTGCATCGGGAACACTGCAGGCATCCCAATGTGCAACAGCAATGCAGCAAGTCAAGTGATGCATCAACAAGCCTGTCTTTCTGCCTGTCGGCGTCAACCAGAACATGTTACAATTTCCACTCACATCACATACATGCAACTCAGCCGCACAGTGTCCATCATCTCCTGGAGCTGTTATTACTTGCACTCCAAGGTCGCTTCAAACAGGTGCTATTACTTGCACTTCAAGGTCGCTGAGCGCGTATCCAGCGTCTCAAGGCACAAAAAGCAGCAACATCAGAAGAGTGAGGTGATCGCCTGAGCCAGGTGGCGCTGGCCAGACTCCTCCAGCATGTCAGCAACCAGCTCAGCAGCTGCGTGACGCACTGCGTAGCTATCATCCAGCAGCAGCTTGTAGACATCACGCACCTGATGCCCTGGCACCTCCTCCAGCCTCACTAGCACTGTCAGCAGTTGCACCTGCAAAGCAATGAAGCTTTCACGCCAACATGACCTCTGGCTGACTCGTCCTCAATCAACTGCATGACCTCCTTTGTTACAAAGAGTCGAGCATGTGTTATGTAGTGTGCAAGCTTGCAGGTTTGATGCAACCCCTCTGCAGCACAGGGGTTGAAATGCAGGTCACCGCCATGACCCATGGTGACATCCTAGTGTGAGGTATGATAGTGTGATACTAGTGTGATATGAAGCATACAACTTGAGGTTCCACCTGGAGCTGCAGCAACAAAATAGTAGCACGAGCTATAGATGCATTTGTATATGAAAGTGTTGACTGCTTGGCTGCTGGAGTGGGTGTTGCCTTACCCCTTTGACAGCAACACCTTCATCCACATCATGGATGAGCTGGGCAAAGCGTGGAGCAAAGCGTGCCGTCAGCTCATGCATGGGCTCCACATTGTCCTCGTCAGCATACAGCTCCAGCAGGGCTGTCACTGCTGTGTCCCTCACCAGAGCCTCCTGCATGCCAAACGGCGGAAAATCAGCGCGCTGTACCTTTTTGCAGCATGGCCTACAAAACCTCTGGCTATATCCACCAGAAGGCAGTGTACTCAGCCGTGTCTTGGGGGACTCTAAACAACCGGACAGCAGGATCATGACCACATGCCATATACGATAATGCTGGCATCTGGTACAGGAGGTTGCATTACAGCATGAAGAAGAGCT
>JAABUW010006420.1_pt1 | contig 14746 bp, 13 predicted proteins | sample 5560081 | NCBI WGS metagenome assembly JAABUW01 (sample SAMN10711882, study PRJNA513363) | rock metagenome | isolation source: Antarctica rocks | place: Antarctica: Victoria Land, Knobhead sud
TGGAGCCTCCAGCCTGGCGAGCATCAACAATACCCTTCATGAAACGATTCATGCCGGCGAAGGTCAGTCGCTTGTCGCTTCCGGTCTGCAACCCTGGCAGGGCATCCTGCAGCAGGCTCATGCTGTCGATCGGCCGGCTCGCCGCCGAATAGTTGGAGAGGTATTGGCGATAGCCAGGCGCAGCGAGTTCGATCTGTCCATCAAGGGTATCCTTGAGCGCCCCGAGCTGATTGGCAGCGTTGCGCAGGGTCGGGGTCTCCTGCTGCGCAGCCTTGCCGAGCATGTCCGCGACATCCTTGCGGATGCCGTAGAGGATCTCCGGGTCGCTTTCGAGCGCACCATCCTTGTTGGACATATTGTCGCGCACTCGGTTCAACGCGGTTCGGACCGCGCCAAGCTTCCCGGCCGGGCCGGCGAGCATCTGATCGATTTGTGCGACAACTGGCTGTGCATTCGCATCGGTCTTGTTCTGCCACGCTGCGGCTAGGTCCTTTTGAGCCTGAGCGCTGCGAGCAGCGACAGCGTTGGATAGCGTTTGACGGTCGCCGGCCCCTTGGCTAAGGTATTCAACTCGCGCATCATTATTTGCTATCTGGACGCGGCGGAACGCCTCTTTGCTGTCCGGCTGATTGGCGAGGAACCGCTGATCGTTGGCGTCTGTGACCTTACCGCTAACTTCGGCCAGCGTCGGCTTCACCCCCGGCACATACTGCGTCGGATCATGTCCGTCCGCAGTGGTGCGCGGCTTAGCGAGCTGTGCCTGTTCGTAGGCTGCACGCGCGGCGAAGTCGGTTGGTATCGGCGGGCGAGTTGGTGCCGGGCCGGGGCCACCAGGGCCACCAGGGCCACCAGGGCCACCAGCCTCGGCAACGTCTCCTGCAAGAGCGTTGGCCGTGGGGGGCGCAGCCGCATCGCCAATCTGCATCCTAGGACGCCCGGCGAGCAGGTTCAGGGCCTGGTCTGCCAATGACACTGGCACTGGAGAGGTCGGGCCGAGCATGGACGGTGTCGCGGCGCCGGGGGTGGCGAGCGGGTTGGCGGCAAATTGAGGGCCGGCTAGGCTGGACACCTCAGCTCGTCCGAGAGCGCCGTCCCCAGCCGACAGCAGACGGTTCGCGATGGCGCCGCCGGTTCCCCGCGCGACCGAAGCCCCCACGCCGCCGGCTAGGACGTTGGCAAGCGCCATGCTGGCGGCCGGTGTGACGGCCCCTGTTGCCGGCCCCTGAGACATCTCAGCGGCGCCCTGGAGCATGTCGCGGACCGCAGTGGGCATCGCTAAGCGCAGCGGGCCATCGCCATTGCGCGCAACCGGTAGGATGGCCCCATAGGTCGCCTGCGGATCCGGCGCGAGCGCTTCTTGAACAATCTGGCCGGTCGGCTTGGCAGCTTCCGTGTTACGCACGGCGGCGAGATGCGCGTCTGCCGCATCGGCTGCGAGCGGCCCGAAAGTATCGGCAAGCTTGGGCGGGGGCGCCGGCGTGCCAGGGGTTGCCCCCGTCGATCCGAACAGAGCCGAAAATGCATCCCCTCCGTCCGGAGCGGCTGCGGATTGCTGAGCCTCCGGGGCATGCGCTGGAGCGGCCTGGCCGAACATGGCCGAGAAGGCATCTCCGCTGTCCTGCGCTACCGGAGCAGCAGCGGGCGCCGGAGCGCGGCCCTGGACGCCCCGAAGCTTGCCCAGCACCAGTCCAGGATATGCGGCATTCTGCGGCCCCCAACCAGCCGTGTTCGGGCCGCCTTGGTAGAGCTTAAGCGCAGTGACGACGTCCCCCTTGGCCGCGTCTAGGTTCTGCCGCATAAGCTTCGCGGCGCCGAACACGGCCTGCACAGGGTCGTGAGGATCGTTGACGCCCAAGCCGCGTGCGGTGTCTGGCATGAGCTGCATGCGGCCCTGCGCGCCTTTGTTCGATAGCGCCGTATCCTTGCCGCCGCTCTCGACGCCCTCAATCGCTTGCAGCAGCGATGGGTCGACGCCCCAAGCGCGCCCGGCTTCCTCGTAGAGGGTAGGATCATTGGCCATTCGGTGCGCCTGCCGCCGGGGTGCGAGGGTCTGGGATCAGGCCGCTCTTGACCATGGTATTGACCTTGGCGCGGAAGGCATTGCGCTCCGATGGAGGCATCCCCTCAAGCATACGCGCCCGATCGGCTGGGTCGAGGCGGCCTGCCTGGAACGCGCGCGGGTCGAACGCCTGATTGAACTGCGTCGAGAACGTGCCGTAGCTGCCGGCGCCGTTTTGCCCCTGATAGGTCTGCCAAGCCTTGTTCTTGGCGACGATTGCATCTTCGTTACCCTGGAGCATCTGAAGGATCTGGGTGGCGCCCATCTTCGACATCCCGCCATGCGGGTTGCCATGAATGGCCGCGTCGAGCTTGGCATCGGTGCCGTTGCCAAGCGTCTGCGCCTGCTGCGTCGCGAGGTTGGTCGCGAGCTTCTCGAAACTCTCGGCCGAGGCAACACGCTGCGGGTCCATACCGAAGCTCTTGGCGAGGTCGGGCGCGTAGCGCTGTGCGAAGTTCTGCAGGTATGTCTCGCGTGTTTGCCCAGGGCCCGGCGTGAAGCCCTGTAGGTCCGCCATCATGTTGCCGAGCATGCCAAGGCGGGTCGGGCTGTTGTCGGAGGACTGCTGCAGAGCGATGCCCTGGTCGGCTCCAGCCTCGGCCGTCTTGGCGGCGGCCTGAACCGTGCCTGGCATAGGCCCTGCCGCGATCGATCCATCTGCCTTGGGTGGGGCATAGCGGCCCGTGTAACCAGGCGGAACGAGGCCGGCAGGCAAGCCCCGGCCGGGGAGCGCCGCGCCGGCCGGGCCAGTGAGGGCGCCGGCGCCCTGGCGGTTTGCGACAACGCCAGCCGGGGTCAATTCCGGCTGGCCTTGCGCATTCTGTGTCGGAACCTGCTGCAGAAGCTCGGAGCGCGACGGGACGAGCGGTGTCGCGCTTGTGCCGCTGAACCCTCCGCCAGCGCGTGCCGGAGCCGTGACGCCCGAGATTAGATCCTGGCCGTTGCTCTGCTGCGTCGGAGTGCCGTAGATCTGCTGCGTCTGCTCGCCTGGTGACTGCATCGAAAGCTGCATCTGCCCGAGCGTCTGGCGAAGTGCTCCGGGATCGTTAGGGAGCTTCATGGCAAGCGCCGTCGCTTGGGTCTGCGGCACGAGGCCCATCGTGACAGCCCGGTCGAGCGCCGACGCGGCGCCGTCGTGGAGCTGGCCATCCGGCATGGCCAGTACCGATCCGAGCATGGATCCGATCACGCCGCTGCGGCTCTGCTGTAGACCTTGCTGCTGGCCCTGCAACTGCTGGCTCTGGGATGCGGCATCCTGCATGCCGAAGCGTGCGTCAGGATCGGCTGCGACCAGCTTGTTGAACTTGAGCGGGTCAAGTTGGCCGGTGTTGGGGTCCGTCGCCTGCTGGAGCGCGTTGCCTACGGCCTGGCGCCCCTTGTAGGCGGCGAGGGCATTGACAACCTGAGTTACCTGTCCCAGAGACTCAAGCGGCGTCTGGAGTCGCGTCGTTGGGTTGCCTACAGCGAGAGTGTTGTCAGCCATTAGTAGAGGCCGCCTGTCTGAAGATCACCGCCAGGTGTGCCGTTACCACTCAATTGGCTTACATACTTCTGCTGCTGCCGATTGTTAAGGTAGCCGTTGATGCTGCCAGAGAGCGCGTTTGCGCCCTGCGAAATCGTATTCCCGATCTGCGTAGCGCCGGCAATCTGCTGGTTGCCTGAATTGTTCGCCAAGCTGGCGCCAATCGAGCCGGTCTGCGCCGCAGCGCTTTCGCCCGTCGTCCCCATTGTTGATAGAAAATTGAGACGATCTCGCAACGCACCTTGGCTGAACTGGCCGATCGCGTTCCAATCACCCAGCCGCGTCTGCTGCTGATTGAACTGCCCTTGACGCAGGTTCAGGATGTTGTTGAAGTTGGTGTTGCCCTGCCCAAAGTTCTGGTTGTCTTTCGAGAGCTGATCGCTGAACTGCTGCTGCTTGATGTTGAACTGGTTCATGTATGTATTGTCGGCGAGCCCCGTAGCGAACGTCGCCGCACCTTTGAGCGCGGCTCCAGAAACACCCAGCCCACGGGCTGCTGCACTTGACGCCACCGCTTGTTGACCCTGCGATAGATTGAACTGATACCCAGGCGTCGCCTCAAGTTCGGCCTGCGACATGCTACCGGGCACGATGCTGTTGTTCTGCGCTTGGGGCAGAAAGTTGCCGACATCCTGGAGCGTCTGCCCCGGCATATCAGCGCCCATCTGGTTGGTGAAATTCTGGGCATTCTGAACAAACGTGGGAAGCAGATCGTTGACCTGACCGAAGGCCTGCTGCCCCGCCTGGGCGAAGGGTTGCAGATCGGTGCGGGTCTGATTGTATCGATCCTGCGCCTGCTGCGAAGCTTGTTTGACTGCATCAGCTTGCGTTTTAGCTGCTTGATATGTTGCAGCCGCATTGGCGACACCGCTAATCGCCTGCCCCGCCCCGAATGCATCAAAACATGGGCGCGGGAAGCGCTCTAGCCCTGCCCCAAAACCGTTCATCAGCGGCCCCTCTCACACAGACACGCTCGCGTGCCGCCGAAATCTTGCGGCGCACTGATTATCCAGCCATTCCGCCGACAATGCCGAAGCGCAGCCGTGTAATCAGCACGCACGACCGTGATTAGCCGAGGGAACAAGGAGAGCCCCTTGCCCATCAAAACCAGACTCTCCCGTAGGTAATCGCGCTTGTGCTCTGCAATCAGTCGCGTGCCGACCTGCCAAACCCGTCCAGTGTCCGCATCAGCGCGGCAAATGCCACCCAGCATCACCACACCCTGTATTGTGAGCCCAACCCACGTGATCTCGCTCTGTGCGAGCGCACGATTAAGCACAGCCGCATCAAACCACTTTCGCTCGTCGATAGGCAGTAGAACGGGCAAGCCCTCCAACATATCTGGCGTCGCCCGCGTTACGATCATGCGACAGTGTATCCGGACACGATCGCGTTGAGAGCCGCAGCCGTGCTGGCCACCGCGTTCAAAGTGTCACCCGGCCCAAGCACATGGTTGCCCAACTCGACTGCAATGTAAGCTTGTCCAGCAGGAATCGCTTGCACGCTCGTCACCGTCAACGCACCGCCACCGTTGCGGCCGATTGAGACCGTAAGGGTGACCGACGCTGCCGAGACGTTGGTGAAGGTCGCCTTTTTGACGACGGCTTTGATGTTCGTTGGCGTCGTGTAAAGCACAGTCGCAGTCGTGCCTAGCGTGGCGCCGCCTTGCAGCACCGCGGGAAGGATGGCCATGGGTATCGCCTCAATCGGCTATGAGTTGGGCAAGCAACGCAGCATGATCGTCTGATCGTGCCGTCTCAAGATCATTGAGTGCGGCTAGAATTTGGGCGTCAGCGGCAGATGCTTGCGCAGTAGAGGCGCTTAACGAAGCTGCGGATGCCGAACTGGTCGCCGCATTTATCGCCGCCGTATTCGACGCCGCTATTTCGCCGGTAAGCGGTGCAGATGGCCCGGCCGCCCCATTCGTGCGCTGCCAGAGGTTTAAAAAGAACTGTACTGCAATCGGTGTCAGCATTCCATTGCTGTCCACAAGCGGCATTCCGACCGGGACGAATGGTTGCGCGAGGCTCACGATCCAGAAACCTTCTTACTGATCCAAGCACCCATGAGAGCCGTCCTGATCGGTGCCGTCCAAGTCAGCCGAAACACCCGATCGCGCGCCATGCCGAGCCGTTGGAATTGCACGGACGTGATCGCCACGCCGGCGGCCCCCAGCATCGCGGTCTGCCGGCCGGTGTAGGTCGCGCCACGGTCATCAGACCACTCAAGTGTCAGCGGCGGCTCGGCCCCCGTCGTCGTGCCGCACTCCATGTCAACAAGGAACTGCGTGTAGAAGACCCGGCGCCCGTCCTCCAGCAAATGAGGGAACGCGCGCTGCCGCGCGATGGGTGTGTCGTCGTCGGTGAAGGTGCCGGGGTTGAGGCGGTAGAGCGCGCCGGTCGCGTAATCGCCGACGACGTTCTGCCCAAAAGCGAAGGCACCGCACTGCGCACGATGGCGTGCGAGCGTGCTGCCGTCGAAGCTGCCCCACTGATGCCACCACTGGCTTGCGATGTTGAACACCCAAGTCCGGTCGGCAGTCGGAAACGTGACTACGTAGAGGGTATGACCACCCTGCTGAAACGTCCATCCGACCGCGTCGTCAATGCGCGCATAGCTTTGCCACTCCGCCTCGATCGCGTGCGTGCTGATGCGGCCCGCTGCGTAGCCACGGGAAATGATCGCGACGCCCTGCCCTTCCGAGTTTTGGCTGATCCAGAAGAGGGCGTTATCTGCTCGAGCGAGGCTATATTTCGCGACCGCGCCGCTGTCGACCGTCGCGGTCGGGATCGGCTGGAACGGGAAGTCTGGAGCGCCCGACGTCGTCCACCATTCCGTATGCATCGTGCCCACGATGGTCATGGCTCCATGCACGGCCATGATACCCATCATGGCGTCCTGCTGGCCGGAGAAGTTGGCGAAGTAGAGTGCGTTGAACGTCAGTGCTTGGCTATCCGACACGTAGAGCTGCGGCAGGCCGGGCCGATTGAAAATGAAGTAGGTTGCAAAGAACTCGACATAATCGGCGCCGTAGAAGCCGGCGGAGACGATCGGCGCGAAGGCGTTGTTGGAGAGCGTCACCCGGTAGCCGGACGACGTGCCGTCAACGATCGCCATGACAACGCCGTTATCGGCCATGCTGACCCGAGACGCGCCGGCTGCGATGCTGCCTAGCAACGTGAAGCTCCAATCGGCCCCGATCGCGTAAACTCCAGTACCATACACGCCATAAAGCGCACCCAGCTTGGAGCGATAGAGTCCGCGACAGCCGACTTGCGGGGCTGTCCCGAGCCGGATTAGTCCGGGCGTTGGATAGTAAGCGACCCTGCCCTGCCCCTCCTGAACCGGCTCGCCGAAAAGGTTGATGCAGGCCTGAGCGCCAGCGATGATGCTGCGCGCGGTATAGGCTCCGCCCGACAGCGGTATCCGCATCTAGGCTGGACCCGTCCCGGCTCGGATTTGCGCGGCTCTGGCAGCAGTCAGGCCCCCTTTGCTCACTGCCAAGTCAAGCAGGGGCTGTAGGTCGACGCTGTCTAAATTAACCTGTCCCTGCGTCGCCACCCTTAGCATGCCATAGAACAACGCGGGATCAGCAGCAGCTGCGGAAGCCACTTCGGCGGCGGTCCAAAGGGCTAGAAACGCCGCACTCGTGATCGTGCGGGGAATCGATATTTGACTCGACCGCGTGAGCGCTGACTGGATTTCACTTGACGCAGCAATGACGACGCCATCAATGAGAATCGTACTCATTAGACCACGCCTGAAAGGCGGACACGACCAGAATTGATGCTGCCCCCTGAAACAGCGAACAGAATGTGTGTCGGAGTTCCAGCAACGTTGCACCGCCCCTGAACAGTTGCCCCCTCAATCATCGAGCCAGACCCCCAATAAGTCGCAAACACCGTCTTATCGTCTGGGGTAAATTCCAACCAGCCGGACTGCCCCGACGTTAGGCCAGTAGGCCCGATCTGAACAAGCGTTGAGCCATTCGCATAGGTCTGCGTCAGTGACGTGTCAGCCTTGATCATTACCCAAGCGTAGTCACTTGGCCCGGTTGAATAGCTCAACCCGCCGTTAAAGCTAAAATTAATATACGGAAATCCTCCCGATGACGGGCTAATTGCTTCAAGATCCAACCGAAAGCGATTGTAACCAATGGGCAAGGAAACCACGACGCCCAATTGCGGAGTTGGAATCACAAAACGGGAAATCGTGCGCCATGTTACTTGATCCAGTCGTGCCGGATCGGTCGATGCGGTACCCTGTGCGACGTTGAACAGGCGGCGGGCGCCCATGTCCTGATCGACGGTAGCCGGATTTGTCGGCAAGCCCGCAACCTTTGCCTGAAGCGTGCTGATCGCGGTGCCGTTCGTTGTGCCGGTGGCGGCGGCAACGGCGGCGCTTGTGTCGATCGCCTGAAAGTTGACATTGAGATCGGCATGCAAAATCTTCTCGCCAGCGTTCCAGATCTTTGGCACCGTCATAGCAGCACGTCCGATCCATCAAGGGGGGATATGTCGACACGAAACACGCCAGAGTTGCCCCCTCCATCGCTTCCCCCCGCATAGGCAAAGCCGCCATATCCGCCGCGCATCACCAGGCCGGCGACGTCGCTGGGCATGTCAAGTTCTGGGATTTGCGCATTTGTTTTGCGGATCGTGGCGAGCGCCGACTTGGCAATCGCTACGATCGAAGGGTCTGGTGGAAGCTGGTAAGACGGGCGCAGGCGGGCAGCGAGGTTGTAGAGCATTGCCTCGTTGTATTCCGGCGGAAGATTGATGTTGTCGTTCAAGCCGAGGGTCAGGAACTCCTGCGACTTGAAGAACAAGTGAATCTCAGTCTGACCGTTCGCGACCGGCGTCGGCCAGAGATAGAGGCGGCCGATAGGGAACGCGGGATCGTAGTAGACCGAAGTCGTAGTCCCCTGTTGCCCCTTGAGAGATATCTCATTGTAGTCCTGCCGGCTCTCGATGATGCCGAGCCGGCTGTCGACCGATGTGGCAGCATTCGGATTGAACCGGATGAACGCATCGGCCAGGCGATCGGGCCGGGTCATGATGATGTCGTTCGTGACGTCCGAACCGACCGTGTAGAGATGCTTGCCAGTGCTCGAAAACACAACTTCGGCCAAGTCCGTTACGAGCCAGCGGCGACGCTGCCACTGGCCGAACATGTCGTTCAGATCATCCAGTGCGTCGGCTAGGTCAACGGGGCTAGGCGTCTGCCCCACACCATTGACGCCGGACTTCTTGAGCGCCCGCATGATGAGTGCGCTAGGCGTCATTCAGGTCCTGCTCGCTGATGAAGTAGGAGGACTTGGGCGGGCGCCCCCGGCGGCGGTCTCTGTCGGCTCGGCTGGCGCCGGGCTGGTCCGTAAGCCCCTGTGCGCCAAGCTCATCAGCCTCCGCAGACGCAGGCATCTCGACGTACTTGGCGCGTAGTTCGGCCTCATGTTCCACGCTTTCCGCAATATGCGGCTGACCTGATTTAAGCAGGTAAACCGCTTTGGGATATTCATGGAACATGACGCCTTTACTCCTTACACAGGATCGGCAACGGTTACGACCCACTCTGGCTTAAGCCCGACCGACCCGGACAGCAGGTCGAGACGAGTGCCGAGAACGTCGCTGGCGAACGCATACTGCGTGAGCACGCGAACCGACATTTCGTCGAACACTTCGCGCGCGCAATCGACATTCGGCGGCATGATCAGATCGACAGTTACCAGCGCCACTGCCTTAGGCACGAACGCAATGTTCTTCCGATAGGCGACGCTCGCCGCGATCTTGGAATAGATCACGGCGCCGTTGGTCGGCGAAGACATGACCGTCTGATACTGCTGCTGGTTACCAGTGCCATCCGGCCCGAGAAGAGCGGGATAGATCGGAATCGTCGTCGAGCCAGACGGAACGTCCGACGTAACCGCGAACGTGCGCAGGCCACCCGTCGAGGACTTCGTGACCGGGTTTGCCCCACACACGAGGTCGATGCAGATGATGTCACCCTTTTTCAGGGTTCCCGTCAGAGCGGCGACGGTCAGCACGTTGCCTGTCTGATTTGCACCAGCAACGGTCGTAAAGGACCACCCCTTGGACGCAGCGTAGGTCGAGCCGGCGCTTGCGAGCGTGCCTGTGGTGTGGATGAGGATGGTCTGATCGTCCATCCAGTCAAAGCCTAGAGCGCGGCTCATGTCGCCGTTCTCGTACTGCTTCGCTAGCAAAGGCTGGCTATTGAAGTAGCCAGCGAGTGCTTCAACCGTTGTCGCCTGCGTGTCAGGAGACATAACGACCTTGTAGTCATCATACGGGACACCGGTATTCTCTAGCGCTGCTTTGGCATGCAGCCAAGTGCCGGCATTGGGTGTAAGCAAGTTACCGTTGGCGTCGAAGCGAGCCGAGAAGGCCGACGAACCGCCCTCGACAACCGCCATGGTATCGACGGCAAGCCCTCCAATGACGACGTTGACGGCGGGCACGATGAACGTCTCGGTAAACCGATCCACGTTCATCGTGCGATCGACTGAGGTAAAGCCCATATCCACACCTGTCTGGCTGGCGACGGTCAGCGTGACGACATTCTGCGTGCTGTTCTGGATGACCGCATTGGCCCCGCGACGCAGCACGTAATCAACCGGCTGGCGAATGCGAATGGACTGGCCTGGAACAGCGCCGCTGCGCTCAAACTCGCTGTCGTATTGGCGATCGACCATGCGAATCCACGAGTTCTTGTTCCGCGCGAGCTTGATCGCCTTGCGGGCGATGTACTGGTTGGTAATGAGGCTGTTAGCCACCACTATTCTCCTGTAGTAAGTCTACTGATTGAAAATGCCGCTCACTGCAAGAGGTCTTGCGGCAGTGACATCCAGGACAGGCGAAAAGGAGTGTAATCGCAGCCAAGTCCGGTTAGGCGTTACTAGCTCAGGGTTTGTCCGCCCTGGTCGGATCGCAGCGTCAGCGACGCTTTTTGCTGTTCTCCTCGTCCCACTTCATCCAGTCCGCGATATTCTTCGGTCCTAGATTACCTGGCTCGGCGCGAACGCCACCGCCAACCGGGTCAAGAGGAGCCGGAGCGCGGGACGTGGCAGGCTTAGCCGCTGCCTTGGCGGCAGCAAGCGAGGTCTCGATTTTGGCGATGGCGGCGCCCATACGAGCCGGCGACATCTCGCGAATACGCTCCGCCTCGAACGGGTTGGTGCCGAGATAATGCAGGATCTCGGCCGGGTTGTCGGCTTCGCTGGCGGCCTCAATGATCGCCCGACCGGCCTGAGTAAAGCTCCCATCCGGCTTGAGGCCGTCGACGGTAGACCAAAGAGAGCCGATGGCTGCTCCAAAGCCGTCTCCGAACGTCTCGCGGCCCTTGGCGGCGATCTTGTTGCAGTCCTCGTTGAACAGCATGGTCGAGGCGCGCTCCTCGACCATACGCTCGATCTCGGCCTTCGTCGGCGCATGAGCCGCGGGCTGCGACGGCGGCGCCTGTCCATGCTCGGCAGCGGGCTGGAACCGCGCGATCTGCTCACGAAGGGTCGCGAGCTCAGCATCCTTGGCTTCAGTGGCGCGGGTTGCATCGCCAAGTTTTGCCGTCATGCGTGCCCAGCGGCGATCCTGAGCCTCTTGGTTCCGTGACTGCCGGTCTTTGGTCTTGTCCTCTTCCGTCGGTTCTACGACCTCAGCGGGTTTCTCAGCCTCGGCTGGTTTCGGTGCCGGCTCGGCATCTGCCTGAACCGACTCACCGCCGGCGCCTACCTCCGCCGGAACGATGACATCCGACTTGACGACAGAATCGCGATAGCGCGCTTCGTCCGAAGCTAGAGCTTTGTCTAGTGCGTCTGACATGTTCTCTCCGCTCGGGTTTTAAGCAGGCCCGGCCTGGTTCTGCGCTCCCGGTGCAGCCGGGGTCGGTTGCGCCGCCTGCCCATCCTGGGGCTGTGGCGGTTGCATCTGGGTTGTCGCCGCGTCCATCGCTGCAGCGTGCATTTCATCCTGAACTTGATGCGCCTGCATCACTGGCAGCGCCGGTTGGCCAAGCATCTGCGACACTTGCTCTCGGATGATAGGAATGAGCGCTGTCGGATCGATCTGCGCAACAGCTGCCATACGTGCGGTCTCGGCTTTGTAGTCCTCAATCGCGGTCCGCGCGGCACGGTCGCTGATGTCTGCCTTGAGCCTCGTGTTCTCGGCCTTGAGTTGCGTGGTCTCCTGATCGGCTTGGCCGATCACTTGCTGGGCATGCTGCTGCATTGCCTGCAACTGCTGCTGTAGCTGCTGAACCGCGGGCGGCGGCCCGGTATCGTCTGACAATAGGTTCGGCGGGATTGTGCGCCGCAGTCGTTGCGCCAGTTCATCCGCACCTGGGAAGTCGGCATTCTTGAACATCAGATCTGCCGCGACCTTCGTCAGCTCTTGGTTCTGAGCCAGAAGCTGCGAGTAAGCGTTGAAGGCATCCTGGCGTTTTGTGGCGAAGCTCGGCCCGATGTCGGCGATGACGGCATATCGACCGATGCTGGGGTTAAAGACCGCCGCGACCGCGCTGGGATCGTATTCTGGCGCCTCCAGGTTCTGTTTTTGCTCATGCGCATCGGGGTGCGCCGGATCGATCTGTAGCTTGTAGCGGGAGCCATCAGGATCGAGAATCTCGAATACGCGCTTGGTGTCGTAGATCTTCGGAATGACATCGACGATCATGCGTCCAAGAAACCGCACAGCCTGCGCCTGGTGGTCGATGTAGTGGGCGGTGGCGTTGTCGCCTTGGCGCTGACGCTGCTGAATAGCGACGCCAGACTTCTCGTTGCTCGGCTCGCCAAGGTTTGCTTGGTGCTGGCCGCTCACGTCCATGATGAGCTGAGACGAGACGTTTAGGCCCTGGATGAAGGCTTGCGCCATTTCCGGGGCCGGCTCGCGCCGTGGCGGGGGAAGCTCGGTGCCGTTATCGTCCACGCCGTTGTAGGGCAGGAAGGCATAATTCTTGGTGTTCGAGTTACGCCAGTATTCCTCGTATCCCTCGATCGACCGGATATCCGCGAGATAGGGCGATTTGTTCTGCAACGCTACGTGCTCGACGGCGGCGCTATAGAAGAAGTTGTGCATCTGCTGCGCGCTGATCATAGAGCGCGTATGACCTTTGCGGTCGAGCTTGCCGTCGATGACGGTTTCTTCGCCTACGAACCTTGCGATCGGGATATACTGGCCAGGCCAGATGGTTCTAGCGATTACGTCGCCGCCCGCAATCGTGAAATGCTCCACAACCGTTTTTGTAATGCGGCGGCTGCGGAACTTGGCTGCCTTGAACGCAACGACAATCTCTTCCGGCAGATCGCTGCCACGGACCACGCCACCATCCTGTTTGTCCGGCATGATGCCAGGGGGCACCTCAAACAGCCAGTCTGACTTGTCCACCTTGCGGTAAAACTCGGCCACCCGGACCTTGTCAGCGCTGACCCAGTCCGAGGCAACGTCAGCGAACTGCGGTCGAATCGCTGTGTCTTTATAGGCAGGATACTTACGGGCAAACTCGCGCTTGTCGAAGTCGCTGAACGAGACCCCAAACCGCGCGTCGCTGCCGTCGTATTGCTTGATATCGGGGTCGAGGTAGATACTTAACGGATCGTCGACGCGGCGGATCATGAGATCCTGGTTGAAGCCATCGTCATCGGAATACTTGGTGATCAGCCGGCAATATCCGATCCCGCCGTAAACCTGGTGATACGTCGCCGAATCGTAGGCATCTTGGGCATCCGACTGATATTCGATGTGACGCACGAGCGCCTCGAACACCTTGGCAGCATCATAGGTCGCGCCATCGCCAGTAGCGCGGATTTCGATCCCCGGCTTGTTCTGGCGGGCGTCATTAACGATTTGAAGATTATGCTGCCGGACCATGTTGTTGGTCAGCAGCGGCTTCATAGCGCCTTGCCGCTCGGTCGTAATGTTTTCGGGCCATTGGTAATTGTTTCGACTGTCACCCTCGGCAAACTTCATGTCGGCACGGATGTTCTCGCGTGCGTCGTGCTCCCAGTCTTGACAGCGTTTGAACCGTGTGTACGCATCGGCAAGGATGTCCTCTGGCGACGAACCATCCAACGGAGTATCGTCGCTTACGTTCATGGTTTAAATCTAAGAACCTCCATAGGATCGTGCGCTAAGCCATCCACCCGCCAGCCCCCGCTATAGCGTCGGGGCTTAATTTCAACTTGGGCCGCGCAATCTTCGGTCTTTCTTCAAGCCCAACGGCTAGGTGTCCAGCCGCATCGGACCCGTGTGAAGCCCAATCGTGAACTGGGTTTGGCCTAAATACGCTAGCCTTCTCGTTCCACTCGCGCCGGTAGTGCCAGAGCGCCTTTAGGCCTGCCGCACACCGCCCGGCATCGAACCGAGATCGCGGTAGCTTCATTCGTAGCGCCGTGATGCGCTCAATCGGGTTCATAGCCGGCACGACCTTGATCGGTCGCACACCAAGCCGGTTCAGGATCTCCAACCTCGACACACCGGTTCCAAGCTCGCGCACATCAACGTCATGCGGAAGGATATGCTTGGCGTAGGTGTAGCCCTTGCTGTTTAGCAGCGCGGCATAAGTTTCTAAGCCAACCCCGCCAGCCTCAAAGTAGTCGATCCAACGCAGCTCACCGCCCGGCGAAACCTGAACGAACCAAATGGCCGTGCTATCATCCATCCCGAGATCCCAGGACGTCCAGACCGGTAGCATCGGGTCATAAGGCACTGCGGTGATACGGCCCTCGGTCTCAGCTTGTTGCAAGTCTTTCGCAAAGAAAGCACCGCTATTTGGTGTTTCGAACGAACATTCGAACTCCTGCGCGAATTCTTCCGGTGTCATCTCTGATCGCAAACCGTCGATAATCTCGTTGCTCAAAACACCCGTGTCCTGCCAGCGCAGCAAATAGCGTGAATGTCCAAGCGTTGAGCCTGCCTCGACAAAAGCAGTCTTGAGCCGTCCATAGCCTTTTGGTGTGCCAGAGCGAACTAGAACGCCATCGAAGTCGGCCAGCATCGGCAGGATAGCCGTCGTCTGCCCCTCGGCCTGCGTATCGTCATATTCGTCAAGAATGATCTCGTCAGCGTAGCCGCCGCGCCAGCTATCGGGCTTGTCCATGCCGCCTGCTTGGTAGACGCCGCCGTTCGGCAGGATCAACCGCAGCTCGGACTTCATGGCCC
>JAABUW010006424.1_pt1 | contig 14732 bp, 10 predicted proteins | sample 5560081 | NCBI WGS metagenome assembly JAABUW01 (sample SAMN10711882, study PRJNA513363) | rock metagenome | isolation source: Antarctica rocks | place: Antarctica: Victoria Land, Knobhead sud
TTACGGTCGTGCAGTTGTTGCGCTTTGAACAATCGCTGCACCTGGTTCGGTACTGTATTGTATGGATAGTCGCCGAAGTCCGGCGAGACTTCATTCGTGCTCGTCAGAACAGAAGAACACGCCCAGCCAGAGACGTATAGGATCTCCTGGTGTGGCGCCTGCTGTGTCATCTGGACCGGATCTATTGCACCCATCGTGTGCACTGGCTGGCCTTGACTCGCTCGCTCCTCCAGCAGGTTGAACAGCTTCCTGGCCATGAGGTTCGACGGGTAGACCTGCTGCAAGGTCCCTCGCTTGCTGACGACATCTTCAGGACTGTAGGCTCGCTTGATGCCCTTGTATCTAGGTGTTGCCCACCAGTCTTTGACTTGTTGTATTTGTTGGTTGAACACCTCATCCTCGGCTGCTCCTGGCTTTTGTGATTCGGGCAGAAGCTGAAATGCGTCGGTTGGGTGGGTTGTGGAAATTGGTGGCTCGACGGGAGAAAGCGTGCTAGACATGTGAGCTGCTCCGCTTGAGAAAGGTCGGACTATTCGTTGGGTATGCGCTGGTTTGTACAACCATCGCCGTTGCTGCCGCAATGCTCGCGTCGCTGTTCTGAACATGTTGTAGTTTGACGATGGTTTGTTTCGTTGCCGCACACACCGGGTTACCTGTCCATCTGAGAGGTATATGTATCAGCACGGTAGGTTTGTAGGGTCGAGTCACTGGTAGTCAAGCAGAAACAAAACGTTGGTCTCGTACCCGCGAATCTGGATGGTTCTTGCCGGCATCGGAAGCGACCACTTGCCTCAGGAATGACCTCGGTTGAAGGAAGGCACCGGCAACATGCTGGAGTGGAGTCGCAATGGACGGCTACTGCAGGTTTATTTTCCGACGTCAATCTTCTGAGAGCTCAAGATTTTTAGTTCTGGTGCTCGAGACTGTAAAGGTGAAGGTCGTTCCAGTGTCTCGACCAGAACCGTCGCCCCTACAGAACAGCGTCAGGTAATCGGCAATGGCACTATCAAGCCGCATAGCAACGAAGGCCTTGAGAGCCTCCAGGGTGAGCAGTTATAGATATGGGCAGTAGAGACGAATCTGACCGTGTCGATAGCTCTCGAAAGTCACACCCATCGTAACCAATGGCACACGCGCATACTCCTCCCCGTCGGAGCCGGATCTCAAGGCGACGCTCAAGGAAATCATCCCGGAGAAGCGGGAGTTGCTGAAGCAGGTCAAGGCCAAGTCAAGCACCAGCCTTGGTGAGGTCAAGATTGAGAACACTCTGGGTGGCATGCGAGGGCTGAAAGCCATGGTATGGGAGGGCTCGGTCCTGGATGCCGACGAGGGTATCCGCTTCCACGGCCGCACGATCAAGGACTGCCAGAAAGAGCTTCCGAAGGGCACCAGCGGAACCGAAATGCTACCGGAGAGCATGTTTTGGCTGCTGTTGACGGGTCAGGTACCTAGCACCAACCAGGTGCGAGTTTTGAGCAGGGAGTGGGCAGAGAAGGCACAGCTTCCGGCGTTCGTTAGCAAGATGCTCGACGACTTCCCCAAAGACCTCCATCCCATGACACAATTCGCATGTGCGGTCAGTGCTCTCAACTACGAGAGCAAGTTCGCAAAGGCGTATGCGCAGGGCATGAACAAGGCCGACTACTGGGAGCCAGTCTTCGACGACTGCATGTCTCTTCTGGCCAAACTCCCAACCATCGCCGCGAAGATCCACCAAAACGCATACAAAGGCGGCGGTGCCCTCCCTGCCGAAGTCGATTTGAACCAGGACTGGAGCTACAACTTCGCCGCTATGCTCGGCAAGGGCGGCAAAGAAAATGAGAACTTCCAGGACCTGCTCCGACTCTACCTTGCGCTCCACGGCGACCACGAAGGCGGAAACGTCTCCGCTCACGCAACCCATCTCGTTGGTTCAGCTCTTTCAGACCCTTTCCTCTCCTATTCAGCCGGTCTCCAAGGCCTTGCAGGCCCACTGCACGGTCTCGCAGCGCAAGAAGTCCTCCGCTTCATCCTGCAGATGCAAGAAGCCGTCGGCGAGAAATTCTCCGACCAAAGCGTCAAAGACTACCTCTGGACGACTCTCAAGTCCGGCCGAGTCATCCCCGGCTACGGCCACGCGGTCCTCCGCAAGCCTGATCCGAGGTTCGAGGCCCTGATGGACTTCGCCACGACACGAAAGGAGATTATGGAGGACCCGGTGTTCCAGCTCGTCAAGAAGAACAGTGAGGTTGCGCCTGGCGTGCTGCTCGAGCACGGCAAGACGAAGAACCCGTACCCGAATGTTGATTCGTCGTCTGGTGTGCTATTCTACCACTACGGGTTCAAGGAGACGCTGTACTATACTGCCACGTTCGGTGTGAGCAGAGGGCTGGGACCGCTGGCACAGTTGATCTGGGATCGTGCGCTTGGGCTGCCGATTGAGAGGCCGAAGAGCATTGATCTCAAGGGGCTGCTGAAGGCGGCGCAGTAGTCTTGGTCGAGTCGTCGAAGGACCATGTTTGTAGATACTGGTTCAAAGCGCAGATAGATAGCTTGCTTGGCGGATGTGCTCCTGTGATGTAGATTACTGGCGTATCAAAGCACTTGTTCACTCTAGCCGCAAGGCGAGACCTAACAATCAACTCAACTATTGATAGAGGTCGATGAGCTCACCTCACAGGTTACTCCCGATTGTCTTACACGCAACCTGCAATGAGAGCAACATTCCGAACGACAGTAAAGGCCAGAAACACTCCGAAGGCATGATAGATGTTTTGCTGCGCGCCGTCCGGATCTGCAGCTCCACGATGAACGGGGCATAGCGAGCGACGGGCAACACAATCCGACATCTCGGAGGAGGGAGCTGCATACGAGTCTCGAAGCGATCACCTTCTGTGGACCTACCTACCAGTAGTCGAGGTGGTCGTGGTAAGCTTTTAAAGTTTTGAAAGTTTAGACTACTGGAAAAAAGCAAACGCGAAGGCCCGCGCTCTCGACAATCATATGGGCAAAAGTGAATGGGCACGCTTTCCGCTCAAGTCGATGGACTTTAGCCACGATGCGATGTCGAGGCTCCTGCGCACGTTTTGATATAGGTAAGCTCTCCATGAGGGTTCGGCAAAATTGCCTTGCAAGTGTTCTTCTCTGGTGGTGATGGTAAGCAAAACAGATTCGAACCTTAATGATCTATGGTGTTGGAAGGTACTACTTAAGAGATCGGAGCGCCGCTATCACCGCATATAACAAGGACTCGATCGGAAATACCTTGAACTCATCGTACACATCAAGAACTCCTCCAGATCACCATTTTCAAACACAAACATGGCGACAAGAACAGTCGAGATGACTCACGCCCGAACGGAGTACCCAATCGCTTCAATTGATCACGAAGACATTCCGATGAACATTCCAAACGAAACCGTGTATCGTAAAGACGGTAGCATGCGTGTTCTGCCAGGATGGACGATAGTCAGCGAACACGGTAAGCATTCATAAACCCTCTACGGATACAGTGCATATTCTAACATTTAACAGATGAGAAGACCGGTCAAGTAATGCCTTTCGCGAGAAAGCACAGCTCACTACAGCGAGATGCCACACATCCGGGCGTACTCTGGAGTAAACTGGAATGTAACAGGAAGCAGTTGTTGCTGTTCGAAGACGAGCTCAAGAGTGGTCACTCTCGTTATGAAAGGGACAATGCACCAAACGTGCAGTATTCGGTCGACACCTCCCTACTCTCTGAGGATGAGAATGCGTACAATGCGGACCTCGTCATTGGCCTCGAGATCACGAAACCGCTTTTCAAGGTATACGAAGTCAGACGCATCGAAGTCGAGCTGGTCGACAGATCCGAAGCACCGGCTATCATTAAGAACAACCCTGAACGTAAGAACTACAATTTCGGCTGCTGTGACTTCTCCAAGGAAAAAGCAGAGATGGTCAGGGCTCAGGATCCTTCAGCGGAACTTGTCCCTCTGACAATTCCCAACGATCAGGCTCTTACCAAGGCCGGCGCTCGATTCGCATACCGCGAATTCGTCGAGAACGTCTATTGCACTACGTCAAATGGAAGATTCACAGCATCAGAGTTGAGGGACAACCCGTCATACGTTCGTTTGTTTGATTGTCAAGGGAAACAGTACATCTGGAAGCTGAGTGACGATTTCCAGGGTGTCTCGATCTATGAGATGTGGATGGATCAGAGGATCAGACGCTACAGCGGCCGTTTGATATCCGACGCAAACGACGACGCTTGGGAGGACATCGATGTCGAGAATGATTGAGTGCACGTGGATTCGGCTCTAAGGAACATAACCTGCTCACTTTCAACGACTGGCCATACGGCCTCCTCTCCGTGTCAGGTCACTTCTCACGATCTTGGATCAGTAGCTGTAGCTGCACGGACTGCATTCAAAAACCAGAGAGCATCTAAGGGATGCGCCATCGGCACCGGTCGAACGATGCTGTCTCAAGTCGCTAATAGTTACGAAGCATGAGAAGCGGTCCGTCAGCGTCACTTGCTCCTGCTTCCGATATGAGAGATACTAGGTCACCACATCAACTCGAACGCAAGGAAGTCTTGGAGGTCAAGACTAATACTGACAAGAGTATCTGATACAGCGGGATGATGATAATTGTAATGATACAGATAGTTATGTACAAAGCAAGCAATAGACGTTCTGTCTTGGGTATCGTTCCATGTGATGAAGTATCGCGAGCCGCTAAATGTCAATTGCAAGAGAGATCTTTTTGCCTCTTATAATGCGTAGTTCTCGGTATGCAAGAAGATCTCGTCCCTTTCTCCTCTCAACACCGTCTTCTGCAGGTCAGCGATGGTGTTACTGACATCCACTCTCATGGATGGCGGCCCGCAGACGAACACGCAAGTCCGGCGTCCAGTCCAGTCGGCACTCATGTCCCGAAGCATGTATGGGATGTCTGGGCGACCCCATTCCGTGCTCCAGCCGCTCTTTTTCGCTTTCACGGCGGCAGGCATGAACGCGAAGCGCATGAGATTCTTTTGAAACTCGGTCGGTGTAGATGGGAAGCCGAAGTCGAATTGTTGCGGGTTCTGCATGGCCGACAGTTGCTCCATTTGTGTCGTTTGCGACTGCCGCGCAACGCTGATGTCGAGAGACAATGACCGTGATCGCCGCTTCTCGTGCAATGTCGGATGTGGTGGCATGTGAGGCATATCCTGGATGCCCAGTCCGTTCGGCACGGTCAGTGTTTGACCTGCGGGATGTGGTGATGGTGATGTCCCTCGCGTAGTCTTGTAGTTCGCCTCGGGTAGTGGTCGCAGTCGGTCCATGTCTTCGTCGCGCAGCTGCTTCTCCCGATCCGGATCGCCTTTGGATTCGTCAAGGATGAGAGCGGAATTGCGATGAGAGGAGTTGACGGAGAACCTGTTGCTGGCAATGTTTTGGAACATGTCGTTGACTTTGTCGTGGAAGACCATGCTGACAGGTCTGCCAGGTGTCTGAGCGCTGACGATCGTACCAGTTCCAACTTGTCGTTTCGCTGCGGTAATGTAGAACTGACACTGAACTGCGTTTGGTGGTGCAAATTCTCTGCAGATTCTCAATTCTTCTTTGAACCACTCCATGGTTTCCGGTCGCTTCAACGCCCACACTAGCTGTACTGTCTTCGTTACAGCTTTTCCATCTCGCATTCTCTTGATCAGATCCAGTAATTGGGAAACCACAGCTGTGATCCCGCTTCCGCCTGCAAACATGACAACATGATCGAACGAGTCCATGCTTCGTCGCATGCCTCCATATGGGCCATCCAAGAACGCTCTGTATGTTTGCCACGGGCCATGTTCAAGAGCTGTCTCCAGCACTTTCTTCGTGAAGCCTCCAAACGGTCTGAAGACCAGGACCATGTCTCGGTACTGCTCGCCGTAAGCAGACGGAAAATCGTCGCTGCACAAAGAAGCTATTGTGAACGGGTGATTCTCGAACATGGAGACTCCTGGCATCCGAAGGTAAATATATTGGCCTGGCTTCCACTTGACTTGAGTCGGAACGGTGACTTTGATCGCATTTTCCGGGAGAAGTGTGACAGCAGCTTCCTCGCCAATGAGCCACGACATTCTGAATGGATTGGTCCAGTTCAGGTAGAAAAGGCGGACTGCATAGGACGAAGCCCAGATGGCAACGGTTGCCCAAAGGTAGTTCCACGATGTGAGGTAGTTGTGACAATGCCAGAAAAGCATGCCGAGAAAGACGATCGAAATCGGCACATGAATCATGACGAACAGTTCGTAAAACCGCCGGCGCAGAGGAGGCAGCGAGTGGACGCAGAGGACTACGAGCGGGACAAGTGCCGCGACGCCTGTTTTGTCAGTGAATGGAATTGAGAATTTGTTAGCGACAGATAACTCACCTGTGCCATAAACATAGATGTGCTGGGCGGAGAAGAGCGCCCTGAACGTGGCATAGCCGCCACGATCCCAGATCGGTGTGATGTAGAATGGAATGGTGTGAATCAGCGACAGAAGCAGGCAGATGTACGCAGCCCAGCGGTGAAGCACGTTGAGCCTTTCGTGTCCGACTCCTGTCAAGATGGTGATGAAGTTCGCCTTCATACTGAGAGCAACAATCCATGGCATCATTGCGACAGCTAGCATTCCGGCTCGTATGGCTACAGGTGGCGATCCGAATCGAATGCTTTGCCAGAAAAGTGGCTGGGGTACGAACGTGTAGCATACCACAAGTGCCAATGCTGCCACAACTATGATAATGACGCCGGGTGCTGGGAACACGATAGGTCTCCAGCCCTTTCGTATCCTGACAGTAGGAAGTGGGTGATAGGAAGCGAAGCGAAACAGCGCAATCACGGCGTTGACCGGCCAGCTGGTTGATGACTTCGCAGACTCTTCCTTGTCCTGTCCGGGTAGAGGTCCCTCCTTGGGGAAGAATTTCTTCGTGGACCGGCTTGAACTGAGGCCTGAAAGATCGTAATCCGTGTCAGGCGTTGCTGTCTTCGCGACCTCCTCAACGTGCTCTTTGTGTATCGCTGTGCGGATCTTGTCGTTCCAGAAGTGCCACCATCGGACCGCCGACACAAGGACCAGGAGTATGATGCAGAAGTACACCCATGCAAGAGCATATTTGCCGGACTTCTGCCATGGATCGACCGTCGCGGCTTCCACCAGGCCAGGCGGGCTGCTGGCGTTGCAGCACGGTATCAACACCCTCCTGTCTAATGCAGGAAAAGCCTCGAGAACTTCATCCTCCACAATGTTGCTTGTATCTCGAACCGTGTCAAGGACAATGCCCGCTCGCTTTGCTAGCAGCTCTGATATCGCAGGCATCTTGAGTTCACTGCTTGTTGTGCGACCATCGAGGAGTGGAGGGTTCGACTGGAGCTGCCGCTCGGGATAATAGACCGGATCGCATGCAATATTGTGTGTAGTTGCGCGTCCTGCTTCCGGCAATGGCCAGCTCTATCTTCGAGTCGCCCCAATATATACAAGCTTGCCGTAAGTAAGATGAAATGCTCAGTATGAGTACAGAGTCAAAGATGTGGTCTAGTAAAGAGACAAGAGTGAGAAAAGCGACAGTAGGGATTGGGAAGAGCAGAAGCGACATGAATGGTGAAGTGCATATACTCCGTACCCAGATGCACGATTGAAAGGTCGCTGCAAGGGCCTCATGCACGGTGAGAGCTTCGTATCACCTACCTTGGTGGGGCCAGTCGTAACTGAGCGGCGATCGTCTCTGTGGGGTGTGCTTGAACTTAGCCTGGTGATGCGATCTGAAATGCGCCACATCCATCGACAGCTTTGCTTGTCGTGCCTAGGTTGACCTGTGAGCGCTTGAGACGCCCATAAGATTGGACAGGTGCCGGATGCGGGAGGATGCAATCAACGCGCTATGGGACGTGCCGACCATTGAGGGCCGCAGATCACGGAAGCTGTATAAGGCCACCCGCATGCGTTTTGCAAGACGTCACAACAGCTGCAAGTGATGCTCCGGAAGGCACACCTGCATAACGTGGCACAGATCCAACAACTGTGGTCGATGGTACAATTGCGACCAACAAACAACGTGGCCGCCGTCCTCGTGCTGTCGGCATCGATTCGGAGGAGAATCGTGAAATGTCTTGCCCAGGAATCCAGACATGCGCCACTAAACGGCGAGAGAGCAGATATCCGGGAGTGATTCGCGAATGAGCGGCCGGAAAGTGCTCTGAGGGGATTGTATTGATGGAACTTCATGAGCGAACGAGAGGTGAGGTCTAGCCGCCGAGCAAGGAACAGAGGCAAGCGCTAAGAAACTGAGGACGTTCTTGCACGCTCATTGGCTGAGATCCCGGGACTCTACTTTGGCGACTTCATCCGTCTCGTCTGCGGGAAATCCTCTTCGCGAACCCATATGAACATTGCCGATGTCCAAGACAGCGACGTGTGCTGAGTCGAAATCATACAGACAAGGCTTGGAACGAGTATACCTGTGTCACAGCATTGAAGCGATGCGGCGTGATGAGAAGCATCGAAAGCCGCAGTCTTCCCACGATCGACCTGTGATACTGCCTCGCTGATCACTCAAGGCGAAGATCACTCTATATCTGCAGCCACGCCGCGAGTATACGGACTCGCATGCGCAAGGCCACTTCATCCCCACGGAGGTTCTTCATTTTGCCGCGCACATGGCAAACAGACGTGCCCTCGAGGTGGCGTCCATACTGACAGTAAGGTATCGTCTCGGCTCGTTCTAGTTGCTCGAGCCGCTTTGCCCCTGGTGGCCTGGAGTCAAGCGTCGCTGTGCATCTCTACTGGAGCATGAGGACTCCTGAAGACTGCAGCAATACTGGCCTCCTCCGTCCAGGTCTGGCACGCGGTCGAAGTCATTGAAGGCATATATGGGTGCACGTACAACGAAGAATGAACATCAAATTCCGAACGATGCCACGCTACTACCAGCCCTTTGATCGACCCAGAGGCCTGAGAATATCCACGCCTATGCTATTTGTTGCTTGTTCATAGTGCTCTATACCAGTGTCTCCAACGTCCCTCAGACTTAAACTTTATAGCAAAGCTCGGAATCGGCATTTCGCCAATGTGTACCCCTCTCCATCTAGTGCGTCGTGAGGGGCCTGGTCACTTAGCTGATATGTATCGGTATTCGGCTGTACAGCCATAGACGAAGTTGAACTCCGATCACAACTCATTCCAGTCGTCCAGCTTTCTATCGATCCGGGAAACAACGCACCTCCATCCACACCCTGGACGGAATGTAGAGTGACAGTCACAAAGCCCGTCTAGATGATAATTAGCATTGTTGATTGCAAAGCGCACAGACGCGCAGTGCTCACTCCATTCGCGTCGCTAAAGGTCTCATTACAGAGATGGTTGAAGTGGGTAATACCGCTGGGCCCAGGAAGACATAGCTGCGAGAACACATGATGAAACGAAGAGGCAAATATCAACAGCAATGAAATCGTGTGGACCATTCTCGAGGTCGAGTTTTTGTGGTTGTGGAATTCGCTGCATGCCCGAAGGAAGGAAGACTTGGGAGCCGTCGTCACGCGGTTATGCATAAAGTAATCTTCTGATGACTTCGCTTACATCTGACTCAGCGCCGCCATCTTTGCAAGATAGTAGGACGCCCGAAGTAAAAAAGGCAGTTGGGATGAGTGGATTGATGGTCGTGGACGTGATCTCAGCCCCGGAACCTTAATATCGCTTCATCTGCTTAGATTGCAACAAGCTTCGTGCAAGGCTTAAGGCTTAAGGCCGACTGTATGACAGCGGTCTATGTGCATGAGCCTAAGCTCGACTTGTCACAAGCTCTCGGAGATATACTGTGTCGGGAGTAGTAGTGAGTGCAAGCCGGGTAGCGAGACATCTCTTGGGGAAGTCGGCAACGCAAGAGGTCTAACGAACGCCAGTTGCGATGATATGCGCGCCCCGTGATCTCGTGCCCGATACAGCGGGTTGATACAGCTTGAGGTCAGATTGCTCGCCGTCCAGAAGAACTGTCTCTTCGATGATTGCGAGTCGTAGCTGCAATTGTTGCTTTGCGTCCGATTGAGTGAACCTGTCCATCGTCGGAGCTACTTCGAGCCCAACCTTTTCCGGCGGTCTGTTGGCAAGAGGACTACCTCGTCCAAGCAATCGAGGGTGGTTCGTGTTCTAGCAAAGATAGTGTTTCGAGCCTTGAGACGTACACACTGACCATAAGACCAGTCGCCTTTTCCGGCCTAGCCTTTGGCCTTGCAAGTAGTGGCAGCTGCGTTCTAGTCCCATGATAGCCTTTCCCAGGCTTGTGTTGATTAGTAGAATCCCCACGATGCCCAAGGTCGGACGGCTTCCGAGTGGAATAGCCATTTGAAGCTGGCTTCTTACTCAAGTTTTGTCGTTGTCCCGGTTGTGGCACTCCGGGAGGTGCGACAGTCTGTCCACGAATGGTCCTCTCCACACCAGCATGATATCTTCGCGTGCATAGTCAGTAGATGGCTCATGACGGCAGTCATCTGTAGTAGATATTGTAGGAGGAAGAACGTGTTGCTCTCCTCCAAGTGCTTTCAACGCCAAGCCTCCTGACATCACTTTCGTGTTTCCGTGGAAAGCGCGAACTGACTCGCGCATACCATAAAGTCTACTACAAGTCCAGTGACTTGCACAAAGAACATCTTCCTTCGACACCAGAGCAAAGATGCCTAAAGAGCGCGGTTTTAATCCCGCGCAAGCACAGCGCAAAGCCGACAAGCAGAGAGAAATCGCAAAGAACAAGAAGCATCTCCAAGCCCAACGCAACGAGAAGCTCGTGAAGCGCAACCCGGAACGACTACAGCGACAGATCGATGAGTTGAAGGAGCTGCAGCAACGCAGTGTACTCCGGCCCAAAGATGAAGAGACACTCAAGCAACTAGAGCGGGACCTGAAAGGCGTTAACAGAGCGAGGGAGGCCCTTCCAGATGCAGCACCGAAGTTCGCAAGTCACGAGAGGAGGGATGGTGGGCGGGAGGGGCGAGAGAGGCCAAACGTGAGACAAGAGCAGATGCAGCGCCGGCAGGATCAGCATCTTGGGAAGCGCAGACGGGACGAGGAGGATGCGCAGGGTAGTGATACGGATCCGGAGGTCAGAGATATACCGATGCCGCGGGATACACCACCACCTATACCGCGAGCACCACCAGAGAAGTTCCAGGATCCGCAAGTGGGAGCTGATGGCAAGCGGGTGCCTCATTCGCTGCCTACGAAGCCTACGCCAACTGCTCCCCCGAAGACTGTGTATAGTGCTGCACCGCAGCTCAGAGACCTGAAGAAGGAGGCTGTCAGATTCATGCCTGCAGCTGTTGCTGCGCAGAAGAAACGTGTGAAAGGTGAGGGGAGACTACTTGAGCCGGAAGAGATCGATCGATTGGAGAAGGCCGGTTACTACGCAGCTCAGAAAGCTTCGGACGAGGCAGCGCTGGAGTCACGCTTCGAACAGGTGAGCACGGAGGTCAGGGCGGAGCGGGAAGGTGCGGATATGGATGCAGAGGCGAGGAGATTTGAGCAGGAGATTGCAGAACTCTATCCGCACGACGAAGAGGAACTGCCAAGGAGGGTGCAGGTGGAGGACGTGGAAGATGATGGTGATTAGTAGCGATTGCCAATCCACTGCTAAGACTGGTTTCGTTTCTGGAATCAGATTTCTAAGCTTCCGCACTACCAAGGACAAGCCCTCGCGTGTTCCCCATCTGCACCAGTTTAGCAGGCTCTCGGATAATCCGGTCACAGTGCTCTAACTGGGCGTAGATCGTACGTCGATCTGCTTGTGACTCAGCGACCAGGAGTCTGCTCTCCACGCGTTGCTTCACTGGTATGTGCCGATAGAATGGAGTCTTCTCCACTTCCCGCACGTCGCAGCGCCTCCCTGGGAAGTACGTCTGGCATATGTGCTCGATGAACGACGTAGCATACTGCGCGCTAACGAATAGGCCAACGAGATGGTGGCATTGTTCCTCGCTACAGTGGTCACGCAGGCGCATGCTGGCTACGGTGAATGGTGCTGTCGGCAGGGCTGATGTGGATGCGTCTGGCGTGGCCTGGACATGAGGCGTATGGGGCTCCAGGACGTCGGAAGGCTGCTGGTTGTTGTCCTCTGGCTGCTGGTTGGTATTCTCGGGCTGCTCGTTGCTCATACCCATTTTGGAGACAGAGCGTTCGTGAGGCTCCGGTTCATCTACGACGTTCTTGTCGCTGAACGGGTTGCTCATCGCTGACGACAAGCTTTGGTCCGAATCGGAATCAATCACGGCGTTGTCGTCACTGAATGGGTCGGGTTCGGGAGCGACAGGAGGAAAGAAGTGATTGCGCTTGGCTTGCGGAATCTTTGTGATGTCTATCCGCCAGTCGTAAGGAGCCATGGCAAGGTGCGCTGGTGGACGATGTATAGACCTGCATTGGATAGCACCTGCACCTGCACTTTAAGCACTCTAGTGATCGCATGATCGGTATCGATCTTCTGCACCATGTTTGTGTAGATTCCGGATCCTAGATGCCTTACGTGGCTTCAGATTTCGATGAAAGAGCCCTCAGCATTACTTCGCATCGGTGAACTTGAGAGATGGCCTTTTGCGGCGAACAAACAAAACCGCCGAAAGAGGCAGGAGCAGGGTATCGGAGGGTAGATCCGCCGCTAACCGCGTCATCTGCTGGAGATTTTGACTCCACTCATCTTCCAGCGTTTCTCTACGACTGTACGAGCAAAGCAGTGTTGTGAGCACGGCAGTCTCGTTCATTGACATTCATATTAGTCGCCACGACTGTAATATCAAAACTGTACTATAAGGTCGCGATCGACGCTATATTCTCGAGCCGGCCGTACCCTGAAGGAGCTGCGCTACTTGGAGCAGCTGTTATAGCTCATGCCGCCAGCTCAAGATGGAGAGAGGACGGCATTGAGGAAGCCTAGCCTGTATCATCGGCAATCCTCGACTTTACGATACCACACCTTTCCGACCGCACCTCCTGCGCAGAAACAACGAAGCCAGAGCAAAAGAGACATGACTGTTGGAGAAGAGCCTGACTCGCCAGATTCGAGAGAAAGCAGATCTTCATCGCACTCCGCGAAACATCAAGATGAGACACCGTTACCGACGGGGCAGCTGGCGATACTGGCTGTCATTGCCTTGGCAGAACAAACTGCCCTGAACAGCATATCACCTTACCTGCCCGAGATGGCTTCAACGTTTCCAGAGGTCGACCCGGCGCAGGTCGGCATGTACGTGGGACTGATAGCCTCATCGTTCGCGCTGGCACAGTTTGCGACCAACTTCGTTTGGGGCTGGCTGTCGGACAAGGTTGGACGGAAGCCGGTGGTACTCTGTGGTACTTTCCTAACAGCATGCTGTTTTGTCGCGTTTGGTTTCTGCCGGACGTTGTGGCAGGCAATACTTGTGCAAGCACTGATGGGCTTCGTGAATGGCAATCAGGGTGTTGTGAGTACATGTCTGGGCGAGATAACCGACAGATCGAACCAGTCCCGAGCATTCAAGTATCTACCTGTTGTCTACGGCCTTGGAGGTATCACTGGACCAATCGTTGGCGGGCTACTCGTTAGGAAGAACAACCCTTTGCACCCGGAACAGCCCAACCCGTACCCGTATCTTCTGCCGAACCTTTTTGCAGCAGCGGTATTGATGATCGATCTTGTACTGACCATGATCTTCCTGCAAGAGTCTCTGGAATGTGCGCAAGACCTTCCCCCTCTCGGCAAAAGAGTCGTCAGTCTCTTCTCTTGGATGTGGCAATTTACCAGCTCGCATCGGCCTACATATCTCAGACGCGGGAAGAAACACCGGAAGGCCAATGGGTATCGTCCCGTCCCCAACGGGAATCAGGCTTCTGACGATGAGGATGACGACGAAGATGACGAGCAGGATGACATTGGTTCTGTCCCGAACTTCATACCGGTTAACAACACGCAGGAGCACCTCACCCAGGACCAAGTCTTCACACGAGACACGATTCTACTTCTCATCACCTTCCTGATCTTCCAGCTTGCGAATATCTCCTACAACTCACTATACCCTGTCTTCGCACACGCGAATTCCCCGACTGGTCGCAACCTCTCGCCAGAAGAGATCGGCATCAGCTTAGCGTTCGCGGGTGCAGTAACGATAATATTTCAGATCGGAGTGTTTGGGAAGCTTCGAGAAAAGATTGGCAACAGGGTCACGTATCGAGTCGGCTTGGCCGGCTTCGTGGTAGCTTTCCTCCTCATGCCATGGGTTGGGTACAAGGACGGTCGCAATGGCTCCCATAAGCCGACCAAGATGGGCCAAGTTTGGTTGTGGGTTGAGCTTGGCGCCGTTCTGATCATCAAGACGGTCGCTGCCGTTGGTGGGCTGACTTCAGCACTTCTACTCATCACCAACTCTGCTCCGTCGCATGCTGTTCTCGGAACCTTGAATGGCCTCGCGCAGACTTTGAGTGCCGCTGGTCGCGCAGTCGGCCCTTTCATTAGTGGCTCGCTTTTCACTGCTGCTGTGCACATCAAGCCGAAGGGCGAGGCATTGGCGTTTGGTGTCTTTGGCGGTATCAGCTTCCTAGGCTTCTTGCTCAGCTTTGGTATTCGCGGAGCGGAGCTGGAGGACGATGGCTGGCAAGACAGCGATAGCGACGAAGAGCAGGCTTCCGCGAGTGAAGCTGAAGGCTCGCCTGAGAGGACTCGGTAACGGTACATATGGACGGGACGAGTCATGACTTTTATGCTCTTCAGCGATGGCGTTCGGTCGCGGAATGATACATT
>JAABUW010006427.1_pt1 | contig 14727 bp, 14 predicted proteins | sample 5560081 | NCBI WGS metagenome assembly JAABUW01 (sample SAMN10711882, study PRJNA513363) | rock metagenome | isolation source: Antarctica rocks | place: Antarctica: Victoria Land, Knobhead sud
CCCGGCCGCGAACCAGGGCCAGTGGCGGGGTCGGGTACGTGGGGAGCGTCGAGGCCTCCCAGCGGGCGACCAGCGCGGCGTTGCCGCGGGTGGTGACCGTCGACCGCGCCGTCATCGCGTCACCATCGTGCCGACGCCGGCGTCGGTGAACACCTCGAGCAGCAGCGCGTGCGGCACCCGCCCGTCCAGGCAGTGCGCGGCCGGCACGCCGCCGTCGACGGCGGTCAGGCAGGCCTCCATCTTGGGCACCATCCCGCCGGCCAGCGACGGCAGGAGCGTGCGCAGCTCCGCCGCGCTGAGCTCGCTGAGCAGGACGCCGGAGGTGCCGTCCCAGTCGGCGTACAGGCCTTCGACGTCGGTCAGCACGATCAGCTTCGCCGCGTTCAGGGCCACGGCCAGGGCGGCGGCCACCGAGTCGGCGTTGACGTTGAGCAGTTGGCCGTCGGTGCTGCGCCCGAGCCCGGCCACCACCGGCATGCGGCCGGCGTCGAGCAGCTCGACGATCGGCTCCAGTCGTACGCCGGCGATGTCACCCACCAGCCCGAGGTCCACCGGCTCGCCGTCGACCAGCTCCGGGCCGCGCTGCACCGCCGTCAGCACGTCCTCGCCGCTCAGCCCGCGGGCGATCGTCCCGTGGGCGTTGATCAGGCCGACCACCTCGGCATTGATCTCGCTGACCAGCACGGTGCGTACGACGTCGATGACCGCCGCCGTCGTCACCCGCTGGCCACCGGCGAAGACGGCCGGCAGCCCGAGCCGGCGCAGGGTCGCGGTAATCTGCGGCCCGCCCCCGTGAACGACGACCACCCGGATGCCGCAGTAGCGCAGGAAGACCACGTCCTGGGCGAATCCTTGCCGCAGTTCGGCCTCGGCCATGGCGCTTCCGCCGTACTTGACCACAACGGTCCGGCCGGAGAAGCGGGCCAGCCAGGGCAGGGCTTCGACCAGCGTCGCGGCCTTGCGGTGGATGTCGGTCATCGGGTCGGCGATCACGTGGAGTTCCTGGTCATGTCGAGTACGCGGAGTTCTCGTGGACGTACTCCGGGGTCAGGTCGTTGGTCCACACCGTGACGGCCTGGTCGCCGGCGTTGAGGCCGACGGTGATGTCGACCCGCCGGCCGGTCAGGTCGACGGCGTCGCGCGGGCCGGCCGGGGCGCCGGCCCGGCAGACCGCGATGCCGTTGATGGACACGTCGAGCGCGTCGGGCTCGAAGCGCGCGCTGGTGGTGCCGACCGCGGCCAGCACGCGCCCCCAGTTCGGGTCGCCGCCGTAAATGGCGCACTTGAGCAGGTTGCTGCGGGCGACCGCGCGGCCCACTTCGAGCGCATCGGATTCGGCCGCGGCGCCGAGGACGTGGATGGCGATGTCGTGATGGCTCCCCTCGGCATCGGCCAGCAGCGCCATCGCCAGCCGGCCGCACACGTCTTCGACCGCGGTGGCGAAGGCGTCCGGCGCCGGCCGGCGGCCCGACGCGCCGCTGGCCAGCAGCAACACCGTGTCATTGGTCGACATGCAGCCGTCGGAGTCCAGCCGGTCGAACGTGCGCGCGCAGGCCGTCCGCAGGATCCGGTCGAGGTCGCCGGCGTCGGCGACGGCATCGGTGGTGAGCACCACCAGCATGGTGGCGAGGCCGGGCGCGAGCATCCCGGCGCCCTTGGCCATGCCGCCGACCGTCCAGCCGTCCTGGTGCGCGGTCGCCTGCTTGGCGACCGTGTCGGTGGTCATGATGGCGGCGGCCGCCTGGGCGCCGCCGGCTGCCGACAGCGTGGCGGCCGCGTGGTCGAGCCCGGCCAGCAGCAACGGCATCGGCAGCCGCTCGCCGATCAGGCCGGTCGAGCAGACCGCCACCTCGCCGGCGCCGACGCCGAGGCGGGCGGCGACGTGTTCGGCGGTGGCGTGCGCGTCGCCGAACCCCGCCGCCCCGGTGCAGGCGTTGGCGCCGCCGGAATTCAGCGCCACGGCGGCGACCCGCTGCCCGGCCAGGACCTGGCGGGACCACAGCACGGGCGCGGCAGCGACCCGGTTGGCGGTGAAGACTCCGGCGGCGGAGTACGACGGGCCGTCGCTGACCACCAGCGCCACGTCGCGGTCTCCGCTGGCCTTCAGCCCGGCCGCGACGCCGGCGGCGCGGAAGCCCCGGGCGGCGGTGACGCTCACGGCGCGATCCCGGCGGCGGACAGGCCGGCCGTCTCGTCCAGGCCGAGCATCAGGTTGGCGCACTGCACGGCCTGGCCGGCCGCGCCCTTGCCGAGGTTGTCCAGCGCCACCACCACGATCGCCCGGCCGGCGTCGAGGTCGGCGGTCACCTGGAGCTGCGCGGCCGCCGAGCCCAGCGTGGCGGCGGTGTGCGGCCAGCGCCCCTCGGGCAGCAGGTGCACCAGCGGCTCGCCGTCGTAGGCGGCCGCGAGAGCGACCCGCAGGGCCGCGACGTCCGTGCCGGGGGTCAGCCGGCCGGTGCAGGTGGCCAGGATCCCCCGGGGCAGCGGGGCCAGCAGCGGGGTGAAAGACAGGCTCACCGGCTGCCCGGCCGCCGCGATCAGGGTCTGCGCGATCTCCGGGCTGTGCTGATGGCCGCCCACGCCGTATGCCGTGAGGTCCCCCATCACTTCACCGGCCAGCAGGTGCATGCGGGCGGCCCGGCCGGCGCCGCTCACTCCGCTCGCCGCCACGACGACGAGATCGGCCGGCTCGATCACGCCGGCCGCCAGCAGGGGGGCCAGGCCCAGGGCGACAGCGGTCGGGTAGCAGCCGGGCGCGGCCACCCGGGACGCCCCGCAGATGGCGGGGCGCGCGCCGGGCAGCTCGGGCAGCCCGTACGTCCAGCGGCCGGCGTGCGGACCGGAGTACCAGCGCGCCCAGGCCGCCGGATCGCCCAGCCGGTGGTCGGCCCCCAGGTCGACGATCTTGGTGCTGGCGGCCAGCTCCGCCGCCAGCGCGGCCGACGAGCCGTGCGGGAGCGCGAGAAAGACAAGGTCAGCTCCGGCCAGCGCGGCCGCCTCCGTGGCGACGAACCGCCGCTCCCCGAGCGCCGGCAGCTGCGGATGTACCGTCCCGACCGGCTCGCCGGCGGACGACTGTGCCGCCAGCGCGCCCAGCGCGATCGTGGGGTGGGCGTCAAGCAGGCGCAGCAGCTCGCCGCCTGCGTACCCGCTGGCGCCGGCGACGGCGACGGTGACACCCATGACCCTCCTTTATGCGTCGACCCGCATCACTATACGATGGCGATGGACAGTCTGGGCGAGCAGGTCGTGTGCCCGGTACGGTCGCGCACGTCGCGCAGGTCGCGCAGGTCGCGCTGGGGCGCGCAGCGGTGGGAGGCGGATTCATGGGCAGGGACGTCAATGTCACCCGGTTCACCCGGGAGGACCGGACGCATTACCGGCACAAGGTGCACAGCTGCCTGGACGTCTTCGAGCGGATGCTGCGCGAATCCCGCTTCGACTCGGCCCGGCCGATGATCGGCCTGGAGATCGAGCTCAACCTGGTCGACGAGAAGGACGCCCCGGCGATGTCCAACGCCCGTGTCCTGGACCTGATCGCCGACCCGGAATTTCAGACCGAGCTGGGGCAGTTCAATATCGAGATCAATGTGCCGCCGGTTCGCCTGGCCGAGGGTGGCCTGACCCAGATCGAGCGCGATGTCCGGGCCGCGCTGAATGCCGCCGAGCAGGCCGCCGCCACCGACGGCACCCACCTGGCGATGATCGGGATCTTGCCGACGCTGACCGAGCGGAACCTCACCGCCGACTCAATTTCGGCCAACCCCCGTTATGCGCTCCTTAACGAGCAGATCTTCGCCGCCCGGGGTGAAGACCTGCATATCTCGATCGACGGCGTCCAGCGCCTGTCCACCTACGCCGACACGATCGCGCCCGAGGCTGCCTGCACCAGCGTGCAGTTCCACCTGCAGGTCAGCCCCGACACCTTCGACGCGCACTGGAATGCCGCTCAGGCGATCTCCGGCGTGCAGATGGCGTTGGGCGCGAACTCACCCTTCTTCTTCGGCAAGGAATTGTGGCGCGAGACCCGGATCGCCTTGTTCAAGCAGGCGACCGACACCCGGCCCGATGAACTGAAGGCGCAGGGCGTACGCCCGCGCGTCTGGTTCGGCGAGCGCTGGATCACGTCGATCTTCGATCTGTTCGAAGAGAATGTGCGATATTTCCCGGCCCTGTTGCCGGTTGTCGACGACGAGGATCCGGTGGAGGTGCTGAACCGCGGCGATGTTCCGCAATTGAACGAGATGCGGCTGCACAACGGCACGGTCTATCGTTGGAACCGGCCGATCTATGACATTGCGCGGGGGAAACCTCATCTACGGGTGGAGAATCGCGTCCTGCCGGCTGGTCCGACCGTCGTCGACATCCTGGCCAACGCGGCCTTGTATTACGGACTCCTCCGGGTGCTCAGCGAGGACGACCGGCCGATCTGGTCGCAGATGTCGTTCTCCGCGGCGGAAGAGAATTTCCATGCCGGAGCCAAGGACGGCATCGATGCGCAGCTGTACTGGCCGGGGCTGGGGCAGGTTCCGGCCACCGAGCTGGTACTGCGGCGGCTGCTTCCGATGGCGCACGAGGGACTCCGGCGGTGGGGGGTTTCGACCGACGAGCGCGATCGGCTCCTGGGGATCATCGAGCAGCGCTGCCTGACCAGGCGCAACGGCTCGACCTGGCAGGCCGAGGCGGTCCACCGGCTGGAGGCCGACCGCAATCTCGACCGCTACGAGGCGCTGCGCGAGATGCTGCGCAGCTACCGGACGCTGATGCACACCAACGAGCCGGTGCACACCTGGCCGCTGCCGTAGTCCGGACTCGGGCGAAGCTCAGCCGAGCGGGTCGTCCGGCCCGTACGCGCGCAGGCGCAGGGTGCGGGCGTCGTCGCCGGCCAGCTCTCCGGCGCGCGCGATGAGGCTGTCGAGGTCGTCCCGGGCGGCGTGCAGGAAGCGCCCGGAGAGCGAGTCGGCCCGGCCGGACGCAAGGGTGAGGACTGCGCCCACCACCGCATCGACCGGTGTCCAGCTGTCGTCGGCGACGCCCGCCCACATCGCCATGCCGAGCGTCATATCGGTGCGTACTCGCCCCGGACTCAGGTCGAAGGCGACCACCCCGTGCGGCCGCAGAGCCTCCGCGAGGCAGTCGGTGTAGCGGGCGAGGGCCGCCTTTGACACGGAGTACGCCGAATAGCCCGGCACCGGCTGCAGGCCCATCCCGCTGTTGATATTGACGATCCGGCCGCGGCCCCGGGCCACCATTGCGGGCACCAAGGCCCGGCAGAGCAGCATGGGCCCGCGCAGGTTGGCCTCGACGACCGCCCACCAGTCGGCCGGATCGGCTTCCCAGGGTGGGACTTCCGCTCCGTCGATCCGGCCGGCGTTGTTGACCAGCAGGTCGACCGGCCCGAGGTCGGCCTCGAGCGACTCGACCGCGGCGGCCACCGAGTCGGCATCGGTGACGTCGGCCACGGCTGTGACGGCCGGGCCGGCGCAGGCGGCGGCGGTGTCTCGGAGGTAACTCGGTTCGCGGCCCAGCAGCCCGACCCCGGCGCCGGCGCCGGACAGCGCGATTGCGAGCGCCCGGCCGATCCCTCGCCCGGCGCCGGTGACGAGGGCGACCTGGCCGGCCAGCTCGAGGACCCTGCGCTCGCTCACGACCGCAGGACGGCGCCGGTCCGCCGCGTCGCCTCCGCGACCGCGGCGTCCCGGGCGGTGGTCGCCTCCTCGACGGTCAACGTGCGGTCCGGAGCACGGAAGCGCAGGGCGTACGCGAGCGAGCGTTGGCCCGGCCGCAGCTGGGCCCCGGCGTAGACGTCGAACAGGCGGACCGACTCCAGCAATTCGCCGGCACCGTCGCGCAGCGCCGACTCGACCATGGCCGCCGGAACGGTCGCGTGCACGACCAGCGACACGTCCTGGTTGGCCGGCGGGAACGCCGACACCAGCGGGGCCGCGAGCGCGCCGGGCAGGTCGGCCAGCAGGGCGGAGAAGTCCAGCTCCAGGGCCGCGGTCCTCGGCGGCAGGTCCAGGGCGCCGGTCACCCGCGGGTGCAGCTCGCCGGCGTACCCGATCAACCGGCCGGCCACCGACAGCGCCGCGCACCGGCCCGGATGCCACGGCGGGCGCTGGCCCTGCTCCACGGTCAGCAAGACTCCGGCCGCCTCCGCGACGGTCCGGGCCGCATCCACGGCATCGGCCCAGGTCGCCGCGCGCCCCGGCCCCCAGGCGCCGGGCAGCTCGCGCGCGCCGGTCAGCACCAGCCCGACGTGCACCGGTTGCTCCGGCAAGGCGGCGTCGAGGGCAGCCAGCTCGGCCGGGCCGGGCCGGCCGGCGACGCTCGGGCGGGGAGCCGTCGGATGCCCGGGCGGATCGCGGAACACCGGCCCGATCTCGTACAAGGCCACGTCGGAATTGCCCCGGCCCAGGTTGCGCCGGAGGGTCTCCAGCAGTGGCGGCAGCATCGTCGTCCGCAGGAACGGTGCGGCCTCCGACAGCGGGTTGGCCAGCCGGGCCAGCCGCCGCCGCTCGTCGTCGGCGGCCACCCCGAAGATGTCGAGCGCGTCGGCGTTCTGGAACGGGTAGCTCAGCGCCTCCACATAACCTGCCGCGGCGAGCGCCCGGGACACCGCGCGCCGCCGCAGTTGCGCCGCGGTCAGCCCACGAGCCGCCGGCGTGCGCGGCAGGACCGACGGCACTTTGTCGTAGCCGTCGAGCCGCACCACCTCCTCGACCAGGTCGTACGGGTCGACCAGGTCCGGCCGCCAGGACGGCGGTGTCACCGACAACTCGTCCCCGTCGCCTTGGACGTCGCAGCCGACGGTGGTCAGGTGCGCGACCACGGTGTCCCGGTCGTAGGTGACGCCGACCACCCGGCCGGGCAGGTCGACCGGCAGCACGACGGGAGCCGGCTGGGCCGTCAGGGACACGTCGGAGGAGCCGGCGTACCGGCCGCCGCCGATCGAGACCAGCAGCTCCACAGCCCGGGCCGAGGCCGCCGGCGGCAGGGCTGGGTCGACGCCGCGCTCGAACCGTCGGGAGGCCTCCGAGCCCAGCTCGTGCCGCCGAGACATGCGGGCAACGCCGACCGGCGCGAAGTGCGCCGCCTCGATCACCAGATCCGTTGTCTCGGGCGCTACCTCGCTGCTCAGGCCGCCCATCGTGCCGGCCAGCGACAGCCCGCCGGAGTCGTCGGCGACCAGTACGTCCTCGGGGTGAAGCGCCCGGTCGACATGGTCCAGCGTGGTCAGCCGCTCCCCCGGTTGCGCTCGCCGGACGACCACGGAGCCGGTCAACCGGCCGGCGTCGAAGGCGTGCAGCGGCTGGCCCAGCTCGTGCATCACGTAGTTGGTGACGTCCACGGCCAGCGAGATCGGCCGCATCCCGGCGAGCTGCAGTCGGCGTTGCATCCACAGCGGCGACGGCACGGCCGGGTCGATCCCACGGACGCTGCGCAGCACGAGGCGGTCGGCGGCAGTGGGGTCGTCGATAGTGCCGAGCTGGGCGGCAGAGCCGGCCGAACCCGACGCCGGCTCGGCCGGCTCTGCCACCGCGGCCGGGTCGTGGAACGCCACCCCGAACGCCGCGGCGGTCTCCCGCGCGATCCCGCGGATCGACAGGCAGTAGCCGCGATCGGGCGTCACCGCGATGTCCAGCACGCTGTCACGCAGGCCCAGCAGCTCCGCCGCGTCGGCACCGATCTCGGCATCGGACGGCAGCACCAGAATGCCCTGCTGGTCATCGCCCGCCCCCAGCTCGCGGGCCGAGCAGATCATGCCGTCGCTGAGGTGGCCATACGTCCGGCGGGCGCCGATCTCGAAGCCACCGGCCAGCACGGCGCCCGGCAGCGCGACGACCACCCGGTCACCGACCGCGAAGTTGCGCGCCCCGCAGACGATGCCGCGCGGCGGCTCACCCGGCCTCACGGAGACCTGGCAGTGGCGGATCGGTTTCTTGAACTCGGCGAGGTCGACGATCTCGAGCACCTCGCCCACCACGATGCCGGTCACGTCCTGGCCGACGTCGGTGGCGGTCTCGACTTCGAGGCCGGCCCGGGTCAGTGCCGCCGCCAGCTCCCGCAGGGTGGTGCCGGGCGGCAGGTCGACGTACTCGGCCAGCCATGAGACGGGGACGCGCATCAGCCCTCCATCCCGAACGGCAGCGTGAAGCGCACGTCGCCCTCGGTCAGGTCGCGCAGGTCGGTGATGCCGTGCCGGAACATCAGCGCGCGTTCCAACCCCATCCCGAAGGCAAATCCGGTGTAGCGGTCGGAGTCCACGCCGCACGCCCGCAGCACCCGCGGGTTGACCATGCCGCAGCCGCCCCACTCGATCCAGCCCTCCGAGCCGCAGGTGCGGCACGGTGGGCCGTCGGCGACCGAGGTGCCCCGGCAGGCGAAGCACTCGAAGTCCAGCTCGGCGGAGGGTTCGGTGAAGGGGAAGTACGACGGCCGCAGCCGCGAGCGCAGTGCCTCGCCGAACATCCCCTGGGCGAAGCGCTCCAGCGTCCCCTTCAGGTGCGCCATGGTGATCCCCTCGTCGACGGCCAGTCCCTCCATCTGGGTGAAGACCGGAGAGTGCGTGGCGTCGAGGGCGTCGTCGCGGAAGACCCGGCCGGGGCAGACAACGTACACGGGCAGGTCGCGCGAGAGCAGGGTCCGGATCTGCACCGGGGACGTCGCCGTCCGCAGCAGTACGCCGCGCTCCGGCGGGTCGAGCCACAGCGTGTCCTGCATACCGCGGGCCGGGTGGTCCGGCCCGACGTTCAGCGCGTCGAAGTTAAACCATTCGGCCTCGGCCTCGGGCCCCTCGGCGACCTGGTAGCCCATGGCGACGAAGACGTCGGCGGCGCGCTCGGCGATCGTGGTCAGCGGGTGGCGGGCGCCGCGCGGCGCCCGGTCGGCCGGCAGCGTCACGTCGACGGTTTCCTCGCGCAGCACCCGCTCGTCGCGCTCGGCGGTGAGCACGGCCAGCCGGTCGGAGTACGCGGCCTGCACCGCCGATCGAGCGTCGTTCACCCGGCGCCCAGCGTCGGCCCGGGCCTGGGGCGGGAGCGCCCCCAACTCGCGCCGGGCCAGCAGCATCGGTGAGCGGTCGCCCAGGTGGGCCGGCCGGGCCTGCGCCAGCGCGTCCAGGTCGGGCGCGGCGGCGAAGGCGAACACCGCGGCCGCGACCGCGTCGTCGAGTGCCTCTGGGGCAAGCATGGCCACCTGTTTGGGGTCGTAGGAATGACTTCCGGTCATGGCAGATCCTCTGGCCGCGCGCTCTCGGTGCCCAGACGCAGGGCAGTGGCAGGAGCCCGGCGAGCGGCCGCTAGCGAAACAGCGGCATGCTGCCGGGCACGGTAAATCGGATGACCGCCCCGCCGGCGGGCCCGCGACTCACCGAGATCTGGCCGCCGTGGGCCTGCACGATACCGCGGACGATGAACAGGCCCAGGCCCGTGCTGGCCCGTAGTCGCTCCCGGGCGAACGGGCCGAACATCTCGCCGGCGATGTCGTCGGGGAGGCCGCCTCCCTCGTCGGTCACCATCACCACGATTCCCGCCGACTCGGGGTCTGCCGGGTCGGGGGCTGCGGGCCCGGGATCGCGATCGGCCGTGACGGAGACGGTCACCTGGCCGGCCCCGTGGCGAAGTGCGTTGTCACAGAGATTGATCAGGACCTGGAGAAGCTTGTCGGGGTCGGCCCAGACCTCCGGCAGCGGCCCGGTGACCTCGAGGGCGAAGCGGTCGACCGGCTCGCCGGCGGCTCCCAGCGCGATGAAAACCTGCTCGGCCAACGCCGGCACGTCCACCGGTCGGCGCTGCAATTCCAGCCGCCCGGCCTCGATGCGCGACACGTCGAGCAGCTCGGTGATCAGCCTGGTCACCCGGTCGGCGTCAGCGTTGACCGTCCGCAGCATGAACAGCTTCTGCTCGTCGGTGAAACGCTCCCACCTGCCGAGCAGCGTGGCGGTGAAGCCCTTGATCGTCGTCAGGGGCGAGCGCAGCTCGTGAGCCGCAGTCGAGACCAGGTCGGCGCGCTGCTTGTTGTGTCGTTGCCTGGCTGCGGCGTCGCGGAGGCTGAGCACGAGGCGGGAGACCGCTCCGTCCAGGCCCCGCACCAGGCGCGCGGTGAGATAGACCTCTCGCCCGGCCTGCCGACCCGGACCGAGGATCAGCAGGCGCTCGGGCAGGCGGGTCGTGGTGGACAGGCCGCGGTAGGGCTGCTGGCACTCCCACCAGTCCCGGCCGGCGGGATCGCGCAGTGGCAGCACATCGGTCACCTGGCGCCTCAGCAGGGCTCGCGAGGATTCGCCCAGCAGTCGCTGCGCCGCCGTGTTGACCTCGGCCACGCATGCGTTGCCGTCGGTCACGATCACCGCGTCGGGCAGATCGTCGTAGGCACCTGGGCGCGTAGCCGGCGTGGGGGCGGCATCGTGGTCGACTCGACTGGCCGGCCCGATCACCGATGCCCCCTCGCGTCGTCCGCTCGCGCCGCGCGCTGCGCCTTGGCCGAAGCGTAGAGGCAGATGGCCGCGGCGGCGCCCACGCTCAGGCTCTCGGTTCGGGCGCTCATCGGGATACGTACGCGCAGGTGCGCACTGGCGGATGCCTCCGCGCTCAGGCCGTGCGCCTCGTTGCCAAACACCCAGGCGGTAGGCCCGGCGAGGCCGCCATCGGCGTCGAGGCCATCGAGATCGACCGGGCCACCGCCGTCTGCGGCCAGCACCTGCAGCCCAGCCTCCCCGAGCACCGCGGCAATCTGAGGCAGTCCGGCGCCGCGTACCGGTGGCAGGTGGAAGATGGCTCCCGCACTGGCCCGGACGCTCTTGCCGTTGTATGGGTCGACGCAGTCACCAGCGAGGATCACCGCGTCGGCACCGACTGCGGCGGCCGTGCGCACAATGGTGCCGGCGTTGCCCGGGTCGCGGATATCGGCCAGTACGACGACCAGGCTCGGGTGGCCGGCTGCCACGGTTGCCAGGTCGGGTTGCGGCAGCACGCACACGGCGACCAGCCCCTGCGGCGTCACGGTCTCCGACAGTCCGGCTGCTGCTTCGTCGGTGATGATGGTAAGCGGAACGCCCGCCGCAACCGCCGCAGCGATCAGGTCCGGGAACCGGTCGCGGGCGGCGGGGGTGGCGAAAAGCTCGATAACCCCGGCGGCATGGACCCCGGCGGCATGGGCCGCGGGGGCGCCGTCCGCGGTGCCGGCCAACGCCTCGCGGACTGCGGCGGGGCCCTCGGCCAAGAATCGGCGCTCGGCCGACCGGCCCGTGGGCCGGGTCAGCCGCCGGGCGGCGGCGACCCGCGAGTGGCGGCCGGTCGCTGCCGGTGGTGAGGTCAGGCCGCGCCCTCGGCGGGCAGTCCAGCGCCGGTGATGCTGTCTCCTGCGATGCTTTCGGCGGCGATGCTGTCTGCCGCGACGCTGGCCCTGGCGATTTCGACCAGTGCGGTGAAGGCCGCGGCGTCGGTCACGGCCAGGTCGGCCAGCACCTTGCGGTCGACCTGCACGCCGGCCAGGCGCAAGCCCTGGATCAGCCGGTTGTACGTCATCCCGTTCGCGCGGGCCGCGGCATTGATCCGGGTGATCCACAGCTGCCGGAAGTCACCCTTGCGCGCCTTGCGGTCGCGGTATGAGTAGGTCGCGGAGTGGAGCAGCTGTTCTTTGGCCTTGCGATAGAGCCGCGACCGCTGGCCGCGGTAGCCGCTGGCTGCCTCGAGGGCGGTCCGGCGCTTCTTGTGGGCATTGACTGCCCGCTTGACGCGTGCCACTGGTGCACCTGTGCTTTCTGGTTAAGGGGATGGCCGGTGTTACCCGGGCTCGGCGGCCGGTCAGCGCCCGAGCATCCGCCGGACGCGCTTGTTGTCGTTGGCCTTGACCTCGGTCGTGCCCGCCAGCCGGCGCGTCAGCTTCGAGGGCTTGTGCTCGAGGTAGTGGCGTACCCCGGCGCGCTGGCGCAGCAGCTTGCCGCTGCCGCTGATCCGGATGCGCTTGGACATCCCGCTGTGGGTCTTGTTCTTGGGCATGACGGGCCTTTCCTGGGTGAGCGGGCATGTCCTTGGTGAGCGGGCATGGCTGCGGATCGAGCGGATCGGGCCGTTCCGGTGGATCAAGCCGGGCTGGCCGCCGGCTGAGGTCGCGCCGGCTTCACGACCCGGTGCGGCGCCATGACCATGATCATGTTGCGGCCGTCCTGCTTGGGCGCGGACTCGACGAAGCCGAGCTCCTGGACGTCCTCGGCCAGTCTTTGCAGCAGCCGGAATCCCAGCTCCGGCCGCGACTGTTCGCGACCGCGAAACATGATGGTGACCTTCACCTTGTCCCCGGCCCGCAGGAAGCGCACCACATGGCCCTTCTTGGTCGCGTAGTCATGCGGATCGATCTTGGGACGCAGCTTCATTTCCTTGATGACGGTGAGGCTCTGATGGCGCCGGGCCTCGCGTCGCTTCTGGTCGTTCTCGTACTTGAATTTGCCGTAATCCATGAGCTTGCAGACCGGTGGCTGCGCCAGGGGCGCGACTTCGACGAGGTCGAGATCGGTGTCCTGGGCCAGCCGCAGGGCTTCACCGATAGGGACGACCCCCACCTGCTCCCCCTCGGGTCCGACCAGGCGAACTTCCCGGGCACGGATCTGATCGTTGACGCGGGGCTGCTCGGCGCTGATGGGGCCTCCTAAGGAGCACGGGGACGGACGTGACCGCGTCGGCACAGTCCCCCGCGCAAACTGAAGGGCCCCATCCGGCGTCAAACCCGGGGGGCCCCGCAGGTGCGACGACGAAACGCCGCACTCAGCTCACCGGAGTGAGCCAACCTGGACCCGGCTGCGTGAGCGGCACGGGTGGGAGCGGGGGCTCCACTTGGACACCACCCGGCGTGGGTGGCTGGTCAAGCTCAGCCTACCAGCGGCCGCTGTTGCCTTACGGCACCTGCTGCTGGGCGGCCAGCAAGGACCGCAGACCGGTGACGGCAGTGACGGCGTATTCCTTATCCACCGCCTGGACGGCCATCACCGCGACCTCGTCGTCGTCGGCAAGGTCCAGGGTCGCCCACGGCGAGCCGGGGTCGAAGCGGACGCCGCGGACGACCGACCACGGCAGGTCGTAGGAGCCGACGATGTTGCGGATGCGGACGTGGCGGTCGTCGGCCTCGACGTAGGGCCGGGTCAAGCTCAGCACGGCCGCCGCCACCAGCAGTCCCAGTCCACCGGTGGCGATCTGGTCACCGGTGTGGAAGACGACGCCGTTGCCATTGTTGCTGCCGTGCAAGGCAAATCCCAGCAGTACGAAGACCACCACGATGGCGCCCGCGCTGGCCCAGCACACCCGGCGCAGGCGCTGGGGCCGGGCCCGGACGACGGTCACCGGCCGATTGTGCCAGCGGCCGAAGAAAACGTCAGGCGAGCGCGGCGGTGAGGGTGATGGTGGTGCCGGTCAGGGCCTTGCTGACCGGGCAGGAAGTCTTGGCCGTCTCGGCCGCCTCGGTGAAGGCCGCCTGGTCGAGGCCGTCGACGTCGCCGCGTACGTCGAGTGCAATGCCGGAGATGCGGAACCCACCGGCCGGGTCGGGCTTCAGGGAGACGTCAGCCGTCACGTCGAGGCTCTTCGGGGTGCCGCCGGCCTGGGCGATCATGGCCGACAACTGCATGGCGTAGCAGGACGAGTGGGCGGCGGCGATGAGCTCCTCGGGACTGGTCGTGCCGCCGGCATCGTCGGCCGCGCGCTTGGGGAACGACACGTCATAGGTGCCGGCGCCAGAGCTGGCCAGCTCGACCTTTCCGGAACCGTCCTGCAAGCCGCCGGTCCAGGACGTACGGGCGCTGCGCGTGGGCATGGTGTCTCCGATGGGTCGAGGTCCGCTGACTCCTGGCCGAACCGCGATGCGGCGCCTGCTGTTCCCCCACCGCCAGAGTGACAGTGCGGGGTCCCGCCGGTACACTCCGTAGTAGTGCGGCACGTCACGTGGCTTCTCCGTGGCCGCTGCAGGGTGCAGGCGGGGGACGGGGAGCACGTTGATCGAGCGCAGCAATGAGGTGCGGGTTGGCCGCGGGGCCTGGGTCGGTTCTGTCGTGCTGGCGGTCGCCGTCGCCCTGCTGACGCCTCCGGTGCCAGCCGGCGCGGCCGTCCCCGCCGCCCCGGCCCAGCCGCACGTGGTCAGCGCCACTCCGGCGAGCTACACCCCCGACGTGCACGACGGCCATGTCGAGGAGATCACCCAGGTCGGCAGCCGGATCGTCCTCGGCGGTAATTTCACGTCGGTGAGCCCGGCCGGCTCCGCCACGACGCTGACCCGCAACCGCATCCTTGCCTTCGATGCGACTACCGGCCGCATCGACGCCGGCTTCGCGCCCAACCTCGACGACCAGGTCAACGCCCTGCTCCCGGGGCCAAATGCCGACACCGTCTATGTCGGTGGCTTGTTCAAGTCGCTGAACGGGGTGCCCGTCCGGCAGATCCTGCTGTTGAGCACGGTCACCGGACTCCCCGTGGCCGGCTTCGCCCCTCCGCCCCTCAACGGCTACGTGGGCGATGTGAAACGACGCGGCAACCGGCTCTATGTAGGGGGCGCGTTCACCAAAGTCGGCGGGGTGGCACATGCCGGGCTGGTGACGCTGGACGCGGCCACCGGCGCGCTCGACCCGTTCGTCGACCTGCAGATCGCCGGCCACCACAGCGACAACCCGACCGGGGCCCAGGCACCGGTGGCCGTGAACAAGCTGGACCTCTCCCCCGACGGCACGCGCATGGTGGCGAT
>JAABUW010006430.1_pt1 | contig 14725 bp, 18 predicted proteins | sample 5560081 | NCBI WGS metagenome assembly JAABUW01 (sample SAMN10711882, study PRJNA513363) | rock metagenome | isolation source: Antarctica rocks | place: Antarctica: Victoria Land, Knobhead sud
ATCTATTATTTTAACTTTATACTTTAGAGGGGGGGGGGGCTTTATTATAAAAAGCTTACTCTTAATTAGCCCCTATAGCGAGGTACGAGCGAAGGCTAGGCCTAAGTAAGCCCCCCCAGCGAAAGAGATATAAGTGTTGAGGCTAGCCTAACCATCGTATTTGTGACACTCGCGAGCGCTGTGATTGAGAGCGATGACTAACTGCTCGTGATAATGGAGAACTCCATCGAGCATGGCGTATGTCTTCTTGTTGCGGCCGTGGCCCTTGATTGCAAAATAGGAGGCCCTAGGTGTCTGAACGCCGAGATTTGGAGGCTGGGAGGACGCTGAGTGCACCAGACTGGAACAGCGCCGATGCAAGCATAAGCAAATGGCACTATATGCACAAGTCGCCAACAGATCACGAATCATTTGGAACTGCCCTTAGCCACAGCGCGAAGTAGCAATCACCGGGCATTCATACTTGCTGATAATGGCTATGTTACATGTTCAGCCGTAGCACGGGGCGTCTCCTAGGACAGGAATGCATATGGCTTTAGGACCATTATCTGGGTGGACAATGATGGTTAAGATAGGATGACGTCGAGTAGCGAATTGAGAACTTTTGTGCGACCAAAGAATTAAAAATTATCTTTTACCAGTCAAGAGCAGGCTGGGCAGTTCTAACACACCTGGTCTCCTTGAAAAGGGCGGCCGTCTCGATCGTAAAATATTGAACTAAGCGTAAGACGAAGAATAATTGAGGTTAGACGAGGATCTGGGTTCGGAAAGCGCAATTGTTGGAGATTGGGACATGATCGTTGCTCAGGAGTACACGTAATGCCACTGACTCCATACATATTCACCTCATTCTCGGTTCATTCCGTAACAAGCTCGCTATCTGGATACCAGCTTTGTTGTATTCTCGCAATGCAATTCGTCTCCCATTGGAGAGCACGCTTTCCTCTAACATCCACGGCCACAATTCGCAATTTCAACCTCGAGCCTCCACTATTTGTTGCGACTGCGGACTTAAAGATCAACCCTATGTCGAAGCATGCCTCTGCATGCGTTCGAGAAGCCTCATTCGCCGTATGCTCATTCACAACATAACAATGAGACAAAGCTATTTGGCAAAACCCAAAGTTGTTGGGGATGGGAGACTAGCAGGAACTGACCACAGTAACTACAGAATATCGCTAGAGTGTCTTTGGTGAATCGAAATCCAGGTCACTCCTAAGCATCACTTCCGCTCCCTCTCCTCCTCTTCCGCCGCATCAATCTGGACCAAGGCGTTGGCAACTCCCAATTCCTCTATCTTCTTAGTCTCAATGACAAAATTTGCCACGAACACAGCTTCTTCATCTCCAGCATTCTCACACCTGACATGATGGCACCCCGGCGGCTCATACCAGCTCTCCCATGCGCTGTGTATGATTGGTCCATGAGTCTCACCATCACATACCATTTGATTCAAGACACGACCTTGGACTACATTGGCAACAACGGCTGCTCCTCCGTGCTTGTGTGGAGGAATTGCAGTGCCAACGGGAAAGGTGCTCTTCGCGCCGATATAAGTCATTCCGGGAATGTTGGAAGGCTGATGTTGGTACACTATTTCACGCTTGCTGAGGGGACGGCTGGTACTCGAGTCAACATCTCGTCTCTCTCGCCTTCTGCATGCTCACCCATCGATCGTCCAGCGTCCGTCCACCTTGACGATGTTCTGGTCCTGCCATCGCATGTTCATATCCAACGTGGGCGTCATCTTAATGATCGCGGTCGATGTTTTTAAGAATCACGCATGTGCTTGCTGTTCTCTTATACTACGATGGTTATAGGTAAACTTGATGTCTAAATTGAGGCTCCTCTTTCAATCACTGTTCCATGATTCGTTCACAACAATTCCGAACAGTCATAATATACTACTAATTTCAATTCTCGTTGTAGATCGACGATCCCGTTTGATAACATGGTTTCCGTTGGAAGCAGTCTGTCCTATTGGTCAGCGGCAATCCGGGCTCGGCGGGTACGTGCAAGCCTCGCCTGGACATGCCGTATTAGGAAGCTCAACATCATACTCGGCAGTCTTGCTCCAGAGCTCCGACAATCCTAAACCTTCCCGCCCAGTGAAGATGGCTAAGCGATGTAATAGTAAGGTACTACTTCGTATGTATGCGAGAACTGCCCTCGTGACCACTCTCGTATAAATTCAGCTGCCTCTCTTAGAGTTGAACACAAAGATGCTGACTTCGCACAGGACCAGCATTATCACCACCCCAATTTGACCTTTGAACCATCGTCACATTCAAGCATTGGACCTTGGTCACTGTTCTACAGCTGGTTATGTGGGAAATCAGTCTCAGCCCTATATGCTTGATGCAGCCAATGTGTCCATAGATGAATAAACCAGCCGTTCTACCATGCATTTTTGTGAGGTTCTTCTGGGCACTCAATCATGGCAAGATCTGTTGCAAAAGGCCGGCTGACAGATCTTGAGGTCGTCGTTGCGGCCCAGGCTGAATAGGCTGTTCAGCTGTCCGATTGGTGCGAACCAAGAAACTCTCCGCGAGGCTGGAAGTGCCGTTAACCCAAGACTGTTGAGAATGAGGCGAAGAAGTAGATACGGCACAGCTATCGCCAGCGCATATCTTAGGTACGACTTCTGGAATGCTCGTAGGCTAAAGATGCGGCTTCATCGAGCCGCTACCGTTAGCAGTAGGCGAAGATCTCCGATGTGTACCGGATAGCAGCCACAGGATTTACAAGTCAGTGAGAACTTATTCTATGATTGGTCATATGCTAATCGTCAGCTGAGAACGCGTTTTTCTTCTCGAGGGCCATAAACGGTATAATGACGCCCAAACATGTGGGAAGCAAGGCGCTGCCGATGATGACAAATATTCTTACCATATTCATCCTTGTCTATGCCCCTTCACTCATGATAAGTGACGTGTACGATTCCATAAGATCAATGACTCCCCAACCTTCCCCTCTCCATTAGGTTGGCTGGTAATGAACTGAATGTCGATCGTCGTGGCTACTCTTTTCGTTCAGCAAGGATGCTTCAGAAGGTAGTCGAAGGCAATAAACGAAGGCACAAAAGTCGCATCTACGACTGCCGGACTGACGGCCGCAACATTGACGTTGACGACATCTTGAAATGTTGTGGGTAGATTGCAAGTTGATAAGTGCACCGCTGTGCCCACCCCAGATGCCGTGTACTTGCACAGAGCAGAAACCGCAGCACCCGACACGGTAATCCCACTGACCTGAACAGTACAGCTTTCCCGCACACCGACATCGGCTTGTCCAGTTTCCACTGTGCATATAAAGACAGACGGCCGGGGGTTAGAAAGAAATGACCGAAGACCCGCTGAATTGGCTTGTTACCGCGGGTGTCGCACGTGCTTCTGTCGTGTTGGCATAGAAGATTACTTGTTCAGGGTTTGGGTCTGTTGGAAGTCCACGGGCAGCGACGCCAAAACCAGCACTATAGCTCAGATTGTGGTAAGGGTTTGGGACCGTACTTAGGTCTCCTGGTACGAGGGGGAATCGCTGAAAGATCGCTGAACTGTTATTGATTTTTCGGCTTACGGAACTGAGAGGAAGATGTGACTAGGGTGGGTACATCGATTTTAGACTCTCCAGTACGCGATTTGCTTGAGGTTGAGTTACCGATAGAAGTTATTACGAATACGGCAAAGGTAAATGCTGAGCCGAGCCTGAATTGGAGCATCGTGGATAGTCTCTGATCTGAGTTCTCTTGTTTATAGGTGTTGATAAGAAGGAAGGATATTTGAAGGGCATGAGTACAGCCCAGAAGTGGTCTAAGAAGATTCTGAAACTGGTTTCGATGTGAGAGGCACCGGAAAGGCGTTATAAGGTCGCTATGGAGACTAGGATAAAGAAAAGAAAAGCCTCGCCGAGATCACCCGAACACTGATTCGATGAATCATGCCGGAGCAAAGAAATTATACTTATTTTAATGTATGGCCGCTCCTCCTCTCTATACGGGGATGGTTTGCAGCCAATCAAGATCTTCATACTAGTGACCAGACCCGATACACCCCAAACGTCATTGCTATTCCTTATTGGGCCGCACACACCTACACGGATCTAGTGTGGATCAGCTCATGATCATTAGTAGCCACGCGATTATGTTATTCCTCGGGGAAACTTGCTACTGGATGGCAGGATCACTTAGCTAGTCAAAAAGCTTTTTAGTGTCTCGGACGTTGATTCCGTTTGGATTCGCTGAGGATTTCCAGAGTACCGAAATATACCACATCCTGGGAGGGTTTTACGTTATCGTGAGACTAGGTAAGCGGGTTGAAGCCGACCTCGCCAGATGATGGGATAAAGAAAGGTGGGTAATTGCAATCTCTCCCAACTCGGAACCACTGGCTTCCCCTAGAAATTCCTTCGCCTTCAGACCTTATTTTTCCCTCATACTTCTAAAGTCGGCGGACTGGATGTCATGTTACCAAGTTCCCCACTCCAAAGCGGTACCACTTATCACATGCTCCTGTAACGTTTATCACACTCACAAAAGCGTGAGTATCCAATACTAATCCATCGCCAGTCTTGCCTTTCTACTTGGGAGTCAAGTCTATCAGACAGCATTCGCAAACATTACAGCATACAAAGCGTTATCTCGAACACAATTCAGGGTCTTCCAGGCTTCCATTTGGTCCATGTACTTCAGGATGCAAACGGTGGTCACCGTTCTCCTAAGTCTGACATATCCTGGTTTGAAGTATAACTTTGCTGCAATCAGAAGCCTCCTCGGACCGGATCGGATGCGGACCGAGGTCGGTCTCCTTTGTATCATGATGATCACAGGGGCCCTGAACTGGCTTCTCTTCGGTCCTGTCACCGCCAGAGTCGTTTTACGAAGGAAACATTTAGGTAAACCGAGTTTCCTTGTCTCTATCGAACGTCGAGTAACAACGATCTCCGATGACTAACTGAGAGGGCAGAATCCAGAGAGAAGCGAAGCGACACAGATGAGAAACTTAAGCACGAGACGAAGGTTCCGAATCGGTATTTTCTGGCTGCGCACGGCGGTTCGTACATTTGCAACTTGGCAACTATAGTAGCAAGCATGCTATACGCTTTGACTACAGCAGAGAAACTCCACGATGCCGCAGCTGTTGGGTCGACTTCGCTTGTCCACGATGTATTTCTTTAGTAGGCCGTTGGTTCAGCGGGGCGCTTTTTGTCCGACATCTCGATAAGTAGACGTTAGATATCAACATTTTGTAGGTGAAGACTGCAATGATCATATTACTCATCTTTGAGGCTCGCAAATCACCTAGTATAACTCAGTTGCTGAGAGGTCTACCCTTTTTTCGGCCGACTGTAGAACAAGGGGTGGAGTGATTTCGCCAACATGGCCAGTCGTCGAGTAGCTAAAATCAGATCGTATGACTCTGCTACATAGCCAGGTAATACGTCGCGATAGGCGTTGGGTGGTAATACATCTCCTTCCATGGCAATGCTTTAGCCGTCCGCCGCAAGCTGAAGCTCTCAACTAACATCGCACGTGGTTCTAAAGTTACCACCGCCCGAGACCCCTGCGAGTTGCATCCAAGCTTGGGAAAGAGAATGTAGAAACAATGCCAGAAAGCTTGCCAAAGCCATCCTGCCAAGCTGTACCGACAGACCTGTTCTTATAACCTTTCCGATTCTTGGTAAACTAAAATTGGAACACCGGGAGCACGCTAATCACGCCCACTGTGTACAATACCGGGCCTGTATAACCTACCTCTCGCTTGCCGTGCACCGTACAGAGAATGGGCGTCCGGTGATGGCGAGACAAAGCCCGATCGTGATGGACGTAGATGCGAGATCGAGATTTGTCGGAGAGGTAGGCAACTGTCATTCCAAAATCAGAGCGGCCGCCCACGGAACAACTCAATATGAATATGCTTGAATAGAAGAGTAACCATATGTGGGACGATCGTAGGAATAAAGTATGCGAGCCCTATTCCAGTCAGCTTTGAGCATGAGCAGACAAATTAACATAGGCAGACGCCGTAGGGCTAAAACATATCAATGTGCCAAGTCAAAGTTTCCAGTCCTCGAAAGATACAATGATGCCTTACCAAGTGATTCCGCTTTCGATATTAGATTCGCATTGATCTGCTGCCAGTCTGCCCACGATAAAGCTACGCTTACCGTTCTTGAGCCACTTGGCATTTTCGGAAGAATCGGAGATGAGGAAGTGAAAGGCTATGGCTAATACACAAGTGAGGAGGCCCTCAAGGAATGGAAGCTCAGCGACACGCGTAGCAGCCCCAGATGCCATTCATGTCCCTATGGCAATTGCGAGATGGCCTCCAAAGGCTGAGGCGAAGCTAGTTGCATTCAAAAGGAAGGACGACCGTTTCAAAATTTGTTGAGGTTGGTGCCACAGGCTTCATAGGTAGAGCACGGAAGAAGTAAATTCTATACATCAGCAAGGGGAATCTAGAGAGACTTACATCCAAGAGCATCAACTATACTAAGAAGTAAACGGACTGTAACAGGACCACCGATGTTCTTGAACTATCCTATTTGTTGAAGCCTCGTCCAGTTCCGAGGAGTGCCGAAATTCACGAAGAGAGGCATGAAGACCCTCTTGAAAGCGACGACCTGTGCTGCCGGGCTCATTCCATGGCTTGTCAGAGAGTTCGGACACTAAGCTGTCGGTGTTTGAGATCTAGCTGACGTGTCAATCAAACAAGTACAGTCACGTTAATGTAACAGCGCATCGCTGACTGTGCATGCTCATTGTCAGATCTGTTTCCTGTGACTGAAGCCTAACATTCAACCGAAAAGAAATATCCAACACACTCGACGAGACTTCGTAATGGTGGGAAAACTACGTGGATAATTATTGAAAATCGTTACTCTGCCCGGACTGACTAGTTCCAAGGCGCGCAACGAATGTCTCTGCTATTGAGATGAAAAGATTGCATGGAGAACGTTTTGGTGCCTAGTACTTTAGGTTGTCTCTGTGCTCGAGCATGGAGCGTGCCTAAAAAGGAGGCTGGCGTTAGCAGTTCACCATTTCTAAGTGGTCAAACCAGGTAAAACTCCCTGGCATGAAACACGGGCCAATGCTTCCTGCACTGAGACCTGCTCAAGTACGCACCATGGGTAAGATCAGCCGCACTACACCCACTAAATCAACCTTGCAGCCGTTTTGTCGCTTGTTTTCCCTATTAGAAAGAGTATCACAACCGTTATCGTTAGGCCATCATGAAAAGCGCCCGGTACGCGATCGGTACTGTGTCAAACGAAAAGCCATTTAGCCCGTCACATTTGATTAGGAAAATGTTTGCCGGGCAAGTGGTGCAGAGACTTTGAAGATGTGGTGGTTTAGAACAGTACGGGACGAACGTTGTAATCACTGTGGATTCTTATGTGATTTCACACCATGTCCAAAGCGAGGATTACACCTGTGCAGGACCGACAAGGTCTATATTATTCCCAAGGCATATAGCCTGTTACCGCAGGTTAGTCCAGAACGCCAACACGGTGCCCTCCCTTGTCATTGATTATCAACGCCACGCCGGGAGAGCCGGGCAGTGAAGTCATTCCGAATCATTCTCTTCAGCCTGGACTCTCAGCTCGTACGAAATCTCAAAACACTCAGCAAGTAAGGCATTCACACTTCCCTGCCCTTCTGGGATGTCATTGCCAATGAGGAATTTGCCATCAGCGCGCATATTGTCAATCGAATTTAACTAGGTAAGTCAGTCGGGCGGAACTGCTCAGGATGTTCATATCTGCGTCGTCTCGTACGAGACATACCTTCATACTGTAAGGGTAAAGATCTCTGGGCGAAGAGACACCCCCGGACTTCTTGACTTCCATCAGGCACCGACGAAGGGTCTGCAGCTGATTGAAAACAGGTAGAAGGGCCTCCGAGACAGGCTCCGAGGAAATGATCAAGCTGTAGATGTAGGCATAGCTACGACGGAGGAGATAAAGCAACGTCTGTAGAGATGAGTACAAACGAGTGCGATCCATTGACGGATGTGACATACTCGTTGGGCATGAAGATCTGCTTTGTAACCAGTAGGGTCTTCAAAATTGCCATTAATGCGGGATTCGTCAACTCTGTCCAGCTGACGCTGGTAGTTGTACAGATCGGTTTCGCGCAAGGACCACGCTTGAGTTAGGGACAGTCTTTCCAGTTGATTTCGTATCTCGTATAACTTGTCGTATGTTGTTTTGAACCGCTCGTCAATTTTGCCTTTCCTGCAGCTGCTGTTAGCATGCATCGTGAAACATAAGCGCGTGACCTGTAGCGGCCGCACAGTGACGCACCTGGCAAGGACGATATCAGACCAAAGGAAGCAACGATCCAACAGCAATGTAACTATGGCTTGACCCGCCGGTGCCGTCCCGTCTTCGGCCAAGAATTGACCATCAACCATAGAAGCTTGAATCTCCTTAAGTTGATCCCTGAAACCCTCAACCTCCGCTGTTGGGAACTGTAGGCACACTTAGTGAGCCTGTGATTATGTATAGGGACAAGCCAAACCTTTGATCGAGTATTTGCTGCAGATATTGAGCGCAAGATGGAAACTAGTCTTTCGTGGACTGGGGTAAGTGCAGGTGCAAGGTCGGCGAGAGAGGCTTGCAGCTCTGCAAGGATATTCCGGCACTTATTCAAACGGTGCTCGAGCAGGGTCAGCAAGTGGGGGGAGTATGTTTCCTTCCCTCGCTGTAACGTGTCTTGCATTTTGTCCAAGGTATGGCTTGCCGAGTCGAGGTCCTTGGCAGAAAAGAAAGCCGCTTCTTTGAGATGATCGAGGAGTCGCTGGTCGAAGTAAATATAGGGCAAAATCATCTCGGATTTGGAGAACAAACTCTGATCGTAGAGGTCATAGAGTACCTAGAAGAGCGCGGGGCTTAGCCTTTAGAGAAGGAACCCTATGGATTTGGCTTACACTGCAGGCGCTTCGTTATTTCGACCAATGGTCAAGAAGAAAAGAGATATTAACTGGAAGCAGTCTTCTAGCACGTTATCCACTAGAGGCAAAACGTATAAGTCTCAGAAGAACGTGATACACTGTCTCAACCCTGAACAGACCTCGATTCTGCTCCAGTGGCTTCCCATGCTCTTCTCGTAGTCTATTGAGCTGATGTACCTGCTCGATAACTTCATCGTAGAGGCTGAGGACATCATTGGATCTGATGTATGTGGATTTGTCTTGCTTCAACAAGGAGAGTTTATCCCGGAGGAGCAGCACACGAGCAAGTATGGGGGCTTCTTGTGGATCCAGAGGAGCCTGGACGATGGGGGAGTCGGTCATGGTGAGGCAGGGTTGCTGTTCGAGAGCATTGCCACTACGAGAAGTCTTGTAGTACGAAATATAAGTAGGATTTCAGCAATGGCTGTAAGATATGCATGCGCAACGCAATGCCGGAGTACACTGTACAGGCTGCATATAGCACCTAAACCGCTCCCCGCATATGCCAAGATTACGCTAAAGTAGCCCCGCCAGACTTGCCATACCTTACTCGTAAGCGAATATTACACACAAACTTCCGATCTCAGACCATATCATACATCACTGCTTCGACCTCAATTTCCCTCTTACTCTCCGAACAAATAGCATCCTGGTTCACGATGTCTACTTCTGAGCTCGCCACCTCTTATGCTGCTCTCATCCTTGCGGACGACGATCTCGACGTGACCGTATGTGGGAGCACTCCGCTTTGAGACAGAGGTACTGACCTAGAAAAGGCCGACAAGCTCCAGACCCTCATCAAAGCTGCCAACGTCGAAGACGTCGAGTCGATATGGACAACCCTATTCGCAAAGGTATGGATAAGCCATGGAACGACCCGTAGGCTACGAGGCCAAAGCGTTTAACGAGCGGAACAGGCACTTGAGGGCAAGAACGTCAAGGACATGCTGCTGAACGTCGGCTCGGGTGGTGGTGCTGCCGCCGCCGCTCCTACTGGTGGTGCAGGTGGAGGGGCAACTGCAGACGCACCCGCAGACGAAGAGAAGAAGCCGGAGAAGGAAGAAGAGAAGGAGGAGTCCGACGAGGACATGGGCTTTGGTCTGTTCGACTAAGGCCGTTTTCATGCAATTTCATCGGCTGTCGAAGGGTCTTCTGTTATTAGCTACTGTTACAACGATGCATAGGTGGCGTGATAAATGCTACTATTCATGGTTTCTGAGCATCAAGCGTCTAAGTTACAAATATTCCGACACCTCCTATGGAGAGACCTTTCACTCACCGCAGTATGATACTGAACGCCGGAGGGTCTTGGGTTGTTTTGTCGTCAGCTGGCCCGGACTCTATATACCTTAGTGCTTTGCTGATTGCGTCAGACGCGACCCTCAGAAATGTGCAGCGTTCAATTAGACGAAGGTACATCAGCGATCTTGAAGCATCTAGCGGCTTTTGAGAAGCATGGCAAAATTTAGGCAAGGCCATGTACGCTGAGCGTATCCCCTGCTGAGACCGAAATGAAGCCCTTTTGTGTTGATGTTTCCTGTACTAGGAAAAGGTCAATTTCGCTGCCCCTTCTCTGGATGTCGCTTTCGGAGGGTTGAGTCCCAATATGCCTCCGGCTTCATGCATGGAGAACGAGATGATAAGCCAAAGGGTATCTGTTGCGAGCTGGCAAAGCGCATGAGCTGAAGGGTTTCCCCCCTGAAAGACTTGTCATTCGCTCCTCAACTCAGATTAAAAGAACCAGAAAATGCTGGTTGTGTTCCCTAAAAACCTTGCCGTGTATGGCGTCGATTGATTCAAAACACAATAAACGCCTCGGACTCTTCGTACCACTAGATTCAGGGCGTTGCCAGGATATGAGATATAAACGTTCCCCTGCTGATCTCAAGCAGCCAAGGCCACACGCGGTGGTGTGAGACCGCCTTCAATTGGCATCAGTGATCCGAGATGAAATTAGGTTAGCGATGCCAGTGATGAAGGCTTTCACTCCGTCTATGGATATAATATTTGGCTGTGTGTACATTTGACCGAGTCTTGTGCCTACAAAATCCAATGATATCTGATCCTGGATATCGTCATATTCTATTCTATAGCTGAACTCCCATCCGTACTAGCTTTTTTCTCATATATATGAAATTGGACGAAGATTAAGACATCTTCGACCATGGTTCCTATGAGACGTCAGCCTCTATTCCGTGGGTCCACGATATTCATACTTACCCAGGGACCCAATTAGCCATGGGAGGTTGGCGAAGAGATACGGCTTCGAAGTAGAATGAAACAAGATCTGAGCATGATTAGAGAAGTTCACTGGTCAGCTATCCCACAAGAGCTTACACCGCCGCCATAGGTGAGGTTGCCAATGAGACTAAGTATGAAGAATAACAATGACAGCCCTAAGGACCAATGTTAGGGATCCGCCCATGCCTTCGCACATGTCAGGGTTGCCTACCTTCACAAGATCGTTCACGGAAGTTTTTGACTATCTGCGGTATTCGAGCACTATCACGGTGGACCTCGTTAGTGCGACGAATAATCAGACGGTAGTGTCAGTGGCTTACCCCAGGTACAAAAGGGCTGAGAGATATCCCAGAAATTCTGCCCCTAGGTTACTGTTGATAAAATCAGACTCTTCGCCTTCCAGAATTGGCTTCCAAAGACCAGCTCTCCAAGCGATCGCCCAACCGGCAGCACCAGCGGCACATATGGCGAAAACACTAAGAGCGTTCCGGACCGAAGCAGGAACATTCCCCCCGTCTTCTGAAATAGTTGGTAGTGTCAGTGGTGTAAGACTGGAGTTGCGACGCTTCTGGGAAACCGAGGACCGTCGCCTGGAACCTGGAAGTCCAATGTCACTAGGCCTACGACCAAGCAATGGCTGACTTGGACTGTCCCTCTGACTCTGAGTAAGATCTTCAGAAAGTTTGTTAGGAGAGTTCACGTAGTTGTAATAAAGACATTGAGTGATCAGAAATGCATCGGCGATGACAAAGTATATTGCTAAGGCAATTACTGTAGGGACCCTGTTGCAGATATAGATTCGAGTCAGCATCATCATTTATGGTTAGATGTTGTAGCTGCGTTGTAGGTTTGGAGGGTGGACAAGAGACAGGGAATAGTTGATAGTACCCAACCATGTCTTACTACTTGTAGGCTGATTTGGGCTGTGAATGAATGGCCCCAAGAGTACATACAAGCGAGCCCATACTGCGCCGAAGAGATTCGCGAGGTCTCCAATGAACCATACAGCTAGGAAAGCCAGAGAAATTCCGTCAGCACTTCCACATTTGTAATTCTCTATCAATTGTGGGACCTGAACAATAGTGGGAATTAGCAAGATCTTACGCTACGAGGCTGCTTGCTTACAAGCACAAAAATCCACGAGGCAAGACTGATTGATCCAGAAACACCGGACAAACACTCATGTACCGAAAGATCAAGCATCGCATATCAAAAAAGGCGATTGCAGTAGGGATAGTTTCTTCTGCGCGATTATGCAACTCTATGCAAGTCAACGTTTTCTGCAGGAACCGCGTTCTGCTAGTGGAGGAGCCACGCAAGCAAGCCGAAACCTCGGCCCGAACCCCTTGGTGTCTCTTCTATTTTCATACCTCGTATTTTGACAAATTCTTTTCTTCTGCTCACACCACGCATACCCTACCTACCTTCGCTATTTTGTCCCTTCCGTCGGAATCAACACTACGGTAGCCGATATCTTGTCTGACACTCCTTTCAAAATCTCACTGTTTGTTCTATTGGACAAAGCCAAAGCCGTCGTGAAACCGGATCTTGAGACCATCGACCCTCCTTTCCTTCCTCTCACCAAATTAGCCATACATTAACATGGTCGGCTCTGGAGCCTCAGCATACGTCCTACTCCTTCTATTCGCCCTACTGTCGAAAGCTACAGACTTTGACCGGGCTCTCCAACCACTAGTCTACCGCCAGAATGTTCCCGCTGGCACTGGGGCCTCTGCGAGTCCCTCAGCGACTACATCCGCTACCTCTGTAGCAGTTTCGCCGACTACATCCATGATACCCAGTACCGTATCAGTAACGTCATCTGCAAACGCACAACCCACCGTTCCAACGGGTACCAATTCCCCATCTAATACTGCATCGACCTCATCGCAAGACTCGACTCAGTCGACTCAAGCCTCTGTTACGGGTACTTCATCAGACTCGCACGGTTCAGCAGACTCGAGGTCTTTGACAGCGTCGGATTCATCTACACACACATCGTCCATTCCCACAACTTCATCCCAGCGCACTGGCAGTGTCACTCAGCAGGTTGTGACGACGGTAGTCTCCGTTAGCGGCAGCAGCACCCTCAGCATTGCCAAGACTACAAGCAAAGTTGTTGCTGCAGCGTCGGCTGCCTCATCGTCAGGTGCTCCCGGATTGAGTGGAAGTAATGGGAGTCCTGGTAGCTCAGGCCTTTCGGCATCCTCCAAGAAGATCGTTGGTGGGGTTGTTGGTGGTATCGGCGGAGCAATCCTACTTGGAGGTCTCGCCATCGTCGCATGGAGAATATTTGGCAAGAACAAGCATTCGGACTACGATGACGATGACCCAATGCATCCTCATCCCGGATCCTCTGGACGAGAGAAGACAAGTAGTGTGAGCGGCAACAGTGGAGCATTCAGATCCACGCTGGATCAATACCATGCCCCAACGCAGCCTGTCAACACCGCCTCAAATTTTTAGCGCCGACGTAAGCCTTGTACAATCGTTCTTGAAGTTCAGCGCTGTATCAACGGAGTATCTAGGGCTGTGAAGGTGGAGTCCATGTGTTTAATCTGATGAATTCCTTTCATACACGCGTCTTCGCGAAGCAGCCCCTACAGTCATCGCGGCCTCGAAATTTTAGCAGAGGGCAACATTGTCATGACCGTTTGGAGTTCAGCGCTACATTGAAAGGGTCATTAGGATATCGGGGCGGGGACAATGGTCGAATTTGCATACGTTGACGGAGATTGCTACGGTAGTGCTCAGCACATATGCTCGCTGACGACAACCTATAATATTTAAACTACCTTAATTGATTGTAAGACTTTGCCTCAGTACCTCAGACGTGTTATTGGCCAGCAAGCTGGTCCCTAAGTCCCTTCGGGTTAGCGAGGCTAACTCCGCAGCTGCACGTCTGAGCGTAAACTTTTGTTCCGTTGCCTATAAACTTCTTAAAAACACTATACTAAACACCGAAAATAGATCCATGATACCCTTACTCCTAAAGATTACGCTCGGCGCGAGATCTAGTGAGGACGAGGGCGTATTATATGGGAACTTCCCCGAATATCGTAGGAATTCTAATGTTCGTAAGGGGGTTTCCAGGGGAATTCCCCGCAAACTGGAAAATCACTTAAGAGAACAAGACGTGACGGTAAACTATACGTCGCGACGTTATTTACCTATCTCTGTGACGTATTATCGCGCGGAGATGTAATATACATGTTTATACCGTTGATACCTCGCTCCGAGTGCTATTCTAGGCAAAAGGAGATGGGATCGTCGTTCAAAGTCTAGTTTCTTATACAAAAAGCGAAAAACTGGCTGGCATTGGGCCCTCATGCTACGTAGTAAGCCTTGCTAACCCGAAGGGGCTTAGTGACCAGCTTGCTGGCCAATGGCACGTCTGAGGGACTGAGGCATGTAATCTCGAGCTGGAAAATCCAAGCCAAGAGTTCTGGTGGGGTTCTTGGGTAACCCGCGTGCTATACTCGTACTGACCACAAGTGAGTCCGATTATTAAGTAGCGGCGGGAGAAGCCACCA
>JAABUW010006433.1_pt1 | contig 14724 bp, 8 predicted proteins | sample 5560081 | NCBI WGS metagenome assembly JAABUW01 (sample SAMN10711882, study PRJNA513363) | rock metagenome | isolation source: Antarctica rocks | place: Antarctica: Victoria Land, Knobhead sud
TGGCTGTGTGAATAGGTCAACTGAAAAAAATTGACATCTGCATACAACACATGCATGGTCAGTTCTGATGTGAAGTGCAGACCTTCTTGTAGATCTGAGACTTTCTGCTGGGCTGCCTTATGACTGCTGACAGCTCTGCTGGGCTCCTTATGACTGCTGACAGCTCTGCTGGGCTGCCTGCTGACTGCTGACAGCTCTGTTGGCCTGCTCCATCACTAGGGTAGTGGCTGTCAGAGATGATGATGTGGACGCTGACGCTAAATCACTTTCTTCCATCTATTATTGAAGATGATCAGAAGGATACTCTGCTTACCGCCTCTTTGCTTGGCCTCATGCTTGATCTCATCGTTCTCCTTGCTCCTCTTTAGGAACTCCTCTTTGCACCTTGAAGGCTTGACATGCTCGACACGCACATGAATCCTTTTGGGGATGACACGGCCATTCACCTACAGAGGTGTATGGCAGCCATCTACAGCCTGATTGCCAGCTACAAGGAAGGCTTATGCAGCAGGCATGCGGACTATTACCTGCTTGTTGACAACAACACCAACAGCTCTCTTGGTGACGTTCCAGACCTTGCCGGTGCGTCCATGGTACACTTTATGAGGCATACCCTGCAATGTTTAAGGACACGCTATGTAAACATCAACATTCGCACGCTTGTGGTCTCTTTACAGGCTCTGGCATGCAAAGCTGCTGCTGTGCACCCACCTTCTGCACGGCTGAGTTGACCTTGATGTCAACATAGTCACCAAGTCTGTAGTTGGTCAAATAAGTTGACAAGGGAATGTAACCCTTTTGTCTGAAACCACGGGAGAACGAGTCCCTGGTACGCGCACGGGTACCGTGTCCAGCAGGCATTGTGACCTCCTAGTACGATCTGCAGGGAAAAACGCTTGTTCAGTGGGGCTGCGTTTGCCAAGGCCTGAGGCTGAGCAGAGTAGCTGGCACGAGGCAGACACAGTGAAGAGCAGGAATGACAGGAGAAGAGACGCACCCTGTGCTCTGCGCTGATCTGCTTTGGCGAAGAGAAGGAACCAAATTGAGCAACAAGCTGGTTCATCACGGCGGCTTTATTGGGGATTTAATTGGGGATGTCTGCAATAACGCCAGATCTTGGAGAAGACGAAACAGCAGCCTCAACAACGGAAGTCTGGTGTACAAGCGCAATCGGTCAGTCGCGGCGTAATCAAGCTGCCTTTTAACCTCAAATTGACACAAGCGCTGTCTCCCGGTGGTCATCCGTGAAGATGGCCTCGCGCCTCGGCAGTACCGTCACGCAAAGTCTCGGCAGCAACCACTCGCTTCCTTGCGCTCTGCGTAGTCGAGCAGCACCCAAGTCATCGCATACGCATTCTGTTTCTAGAAGAGATGTTCGAGTTTACGCGAAGCAAAAGACACGAGTGGTTCGCGGACCGTGCTATGTAACGAAGGATGTAAGCGCTATGTCCTGTGCGATAGCGGCTGTCTCGACTGCACACCTGACATGACGGTGTAAGAAGCTCGTTTTCTCTGCAGAACATAGATACTGATCAGATCATTCCCGCTGAGTACTTGACACTAGTACCCTCAAAGGTGGGCAGCTGAGTCAGGAACGACGGCCATACTGCCTGGCCTGAGCACTCACAGCACACGTCCGTGTTATGCAGAAAGATGAGTATGAGAAGCTTGGCAGCTATGCCTTGATTGGACTGCCAACAGAGCTATACAAGAAAAGGTGCAGTGATGAACCCCCTCGAGCTGCATATCTAACCTGCATCGGACCGAACGCTTTGTCATTCCACAGCCATGTATGTGCAGCTCTTTATGCTCTCTTTCATGTTGCAGATTTGTCAATGAAGGAGAAATGAAGTCAGAGTACCCTATAGTGATAGGTGGAGAAAACTTTGGCTGCGGCTCCTCACGAGAGCATGCTCCTGTATGTATGGGTGCTGCAGGTGCCATAACAGCTTCTTGCTATGCATCACAACGTCAACGGGGTTGATGCATGACTTTGACACTGATGATCAGCTAAACACATGTCCAGCACATGTCTCATGCCAAGATGACTGTGTGCTTGCAGGAGCCAAAATGGTGGTATCTCAGTCTTATGCCAGAATCTTCTTCAGGAACTGTGTATCCACGTATGTGTCTGTACACCATGCACTGTCCTTGTCTCCCGATCATGGCGATCTTTGCACAGCACTTTACAGTATTGATATGAACACTCAGCTATGTACTGCAGAGGCGAAGTATACCCAGTCGAGACAGATGAGCGCCTCTGTGATATTTTAGAGACAGGTGCAAACGTGTTCTGTAATGAATGATGCTGCTGCGTTTGCTCGGCCATAACAGATTGTAGTCATCTATGTGTGCAGGTCAAGAAGTGGAAGTTGATCTTGAAAAGGATGTTTTGACAGTTTTGGAAAGCGGCAAACAGTATGCACTGAAGTCCATCGGCGAGGTATGAGCCAAAATCTGTGCAGTAGCTCTGTATTTGAATCCACCTGGTGTGCCCTGTGGCATTTCAGACATAAAGTTGTCCTGTTCACCAAACTACTCTTTGACTTGATGCAATTGTGTATCGAGCAACTGATCAGGTTACTGATTGTCACTGACTCTTACGGCATGTCTGCCATGCAGGCTGGACCAGTTGTAGATGCGGGTGGCATCTTTGAGTATGCTCGTCAGACTGGCATGATCAAAACTGCAGCTGCGTGACTATATATCTAAGCTGCTGGGGAACCTATATCTGTGTGACACATCATGCCAATAGACTTGAGTCATGTCATGACACTGAGGAAGCGCTGAGCTGGCTCAACGTCGAAACCCAATCTTCAGGTGGTCGGCCAGGCCCACTGGCTGTCACCTACACAGTGAAATAAACTCACAAGTGCAACTGCATGTTGCCTAGTGTGTCATGTTTATGCATGCCATCGACTTGCATGCTGACACATCCAGCAGCACTTGCTGCAAGGACATCTGCAAGGCATTGTAACCACTAGTGTGTGCAGGACATCTAGCAAAGGCACCAGCAATCGGGAATTTATGGCATTTGCCACTACAAGTGATTTTTTAGTAATGCAACATAGCAAAGTTTGGCATTTTTGGATGCACTGCAAAGTCATAACTTTTCCAGCTTACCTGGAACACAAGACCATGCTCAGGAGGGGCTTGCAGAACCCCAGCAAGCACCCTAGCCACATCTTCTCGGCTGCAAATGCATTGAGACTCACAATGAATACACTAGACACAGGGCAGCATACAGATTGCAGCTGGAATTTGAGTCCAAGCACACCTTGGCTCATCATCAGCATCCAAGGAACACATCATTCAAGCATTTCTCTGAATGTAGATTGATGCGCATGGGGTGACAGTGCACATGCAGATGTGTGCAGCAACACACACCCACATCTGATCTTGCACAACTTTGATGAGTGGCTGATCACCTGATTTCGCCTGAGATCTGGTCATCCTGACTGATATTCAGCTGCATGTTTGATCCGGGCTGGTTCTGTATCTTGCCAGCACGTACAATGGTGAATGGAATTCCGCTTTGCTGCACTGCAAGCTCACGCTTGGGGTCTTTGAGCAAGGCTTGCTCAGTTCCAAACAAAGCCCCAAAGTTGATGCCTTGGGACTGATTGATCCCTGCGCAGCAAGCTAGTGTAAAGTCATGTATGCCCATTTAGGGCAGAAGCAGCACATCACGCGTGCAAAGCCTTCTGACATGTGTATTGCACCTCTTTTGCCACAACAAAAGGAATCAGCAACATGAAACAAACACATGCAACGGGTTGGGCATGCCAAAATGAGCAAAGCAGCAGCACGCCAGCTTGCATAAGCTGCATCAACAATGCATAATGTGGGGTTGTGACAAGTGCATCTGTGATTACACTGATCACTTTAGTCAGTTGAGTCATTGGTAGCAGCAGTGGCAGCACCTGCCTGAAGAGGACAGCAAGACAATGTGCTCAACTCCTTGGAGTGCAGCTACACTGAACAGAGCCCCCAGCTTGCCAGGGCAGATCACCGCCCTAACCCCCCGCAAAGCTCTTCTAACCACCTGTTCATCACCTGCAATACATTGCCATGTCTGATGCAAAAAGCAATTAGTAAACAATCATTTTGCTTGTTGTCCACCTTCAACTGAACAGCAGGATTTACTGGGGATACAAGCGTGATGAGTCAGCATTGGGCTGCTCACCTACATCTCCTGCAAAGGCGGTGACATAAGGCCCATACCCTCTTTTTGCCTCCTCTGCATCTTGAGTGATGACCTTGATAGGTAATCTGTAATGCAGCGCAATCGCTTAGCGACTGCTCAAAATACTTTTCAAAGCTGTATGCTTTGGTTGGCACCACACAGCAGCCAACAGTGCACTTGCAGTGGACTGTGCTACTGCACTGTTGCTTCTGCAACTCGTCTGACAGACTGGGAGTTGACCAAATCGACTTTGTTGTATAGTACCTGGCCAAGATCAGCTGCAGGACAATTTGCTCCCCTGTGGGGCTAGCAGCTTCTGTTACAAGCACTGCATCTCGTTCGACGTCTTCAGGTGCAATGTCTTCTGGTTCTGGCATGTTGCTGACGATAGAGTTGCCACCATCTACTGGCAGATCACCCTCTCCATACCATTTACGAAGCTTGGGTCCACCTGTGAATATGGATGCCGCAGATTGACCGACGAGTTGTTGTGATAAGCATGCGGCGAGCTCAGTACGCAGAACTCGAAGCAAATGCTGACCCACCGTTTATGTAGTCAGTTAGCTGGTCCATGAAACCTTGACAGCGCACGCGGGGACGTTCATTGGGCTGGTACGGCCGCTGGAACTTGTGTTGGTGCGAGCAAGCATGGCAGGTAAAGACAGTGGCTGGGAGAAACCCCTTCACGGGTCTGCAGCTTGTCAGTTTCATACAAGCCAGCTGTGGTCGACAAACTCTCGGACAACGCGACAGGCACACGGCTCAATGAACGAGCCCAACGACTACGTGGACCTGAACATTTGAGTCAGGGCGTCATGTTGGATTGCTGATATGCGTTCAGCGCAGTAGAGGTTCTCGTGAGATGGAGTTGGAGCTTGTTAGTATCAGTATGTTAGCGTCCGTTTTCCACGTCGCAACTCCAACTATCTAAGTCAAGGTCACGAGTGACGATCTCGCAGCGATTGATTCTATGTGACCGAGATGCAAGTAAGGAAAGAGGTGCGAACGCGATCAGAGGAGCGCCATAGCTATGAGTCACGATTTCAACGAGCAGTGCCTCTTCTTCTGTTCCAAAGCAGAGCTAGAACCTGCGAACCGTGCCTGGCCTATTAGCGACATAACATTAGGCCAGATACCTTTGTGGGCTTTCGCCGCAGGCACCAGGCACGCCGCAGGCCCACGGGCAAACACCTTAAACGGATCCCAGCAATGTAGCAAGGACCACGCCGGCGTTTAAAGCAAAGAGCTGTGCTGTCCCTCGCTGTGCGTGCACATATGTTCGGTTCTGAGTGAAATTGCCGATCTACAACATGGCTAGCGACGAGCCAAATGCAAGGATGGCTGCAGAGCAGCAGGTAGGCCACACCGTCTACCCTTAGCATTTGCAGTTGTGCGCTTAATACTGCTCGTTGTCTGACACGTAGTTTCTCGCTGCAGCCGGTGGTCTACAACCCAGACATCGCCAAACTGCTACTAATCAGTAAAGCAGTCGTACTGGAGTGCTGGCCAGCTGAAGAGTATGCTCTGCAGAATGGTAAGCGACCATGACAGGCTCTTCAGCAGCATCTGCAACGTTGACAACGTGCCAAAGCACACTCTATCTTGCACAGGGGTCGGAAAAAAAGCAGCACGCAGTTTGCTTGGTGGATCTCTGGTGCGGCTAGCAGGCACAACTGACCTGGTGCAGGTCCACTTTGGGACCATAGATACCAAAGGTCATCGGGTGCTTCTACTTCAAGTAGGGCTGCATTACCCTTTCACATCAGCATAGTCCTTGCAACATACACCCCTGCACTGTTGTAGCTAGACCTTGCTTCATATTGCAACTGCTGGTTTGCTTGATAAGCAGCAAGGTTTTGCTGAAACTAAGGCGAGTTGGCGCTACTGTGATGCATCACTTGTACTGGTGCTTACACATCAAAGGAACAGTGTGGTTGACGTGTGCACATCCTGTTTGCTTGTGCACGCACTAGCCCTGAAATTGCATGCTGCTGTAGAGCTCAAGGGCGGTGTCTATTCATGACATCATGGAGGAGCCCTGGCCCACAGATCTGGCCTCCAGCCATGTGTTTAAGCATGTCCTGGCTCAAGCTGTGAATGCTGGCGGTCTGAAGAGCATGAGCGTCCATAAGGTGTGCTGTGCTTGCAGTCCATCTGTTCCAGTTTCCACTCAGCGCTAGTGAGTGCTTGGTGGAGGAGTCAGCTCATACACATGTATTCATAATGGCTTGACAGCAATTGTCCAAATTTCTGCCAAAGTCAGAAGCAGATTGACTGCCCAGCCTTGTGACAATTGGATACTGAAGTCAAACCACAGGCAACTTCTGGAGTATGACCTCACCACCAACAGTTTTGGTGAATTGCTGGGCAAAACATATTCCTTTGCAGGTGGCAATCACGCTCCACAGGATCGAGCAGGCAAAGTACTGGGCAAACCTCAGGCAAAAGCACTGCAACCCATCTCTGCATGCTCGTGGCAAAGCTACTGTGGAGGAGCAAATGGCTGACTGTTTCAAGAGTATGTACAAGCCCCCAGGAAAGGAGCTGGCAAGCATGGTGCAGGCTGGATGTGAGGAGGAGGTGAGACACTTGCTGGCTTGTGAGTCATTGCTTTGCCACTGCACTGCTTCTCAAGCAGACTTTACACAGAACACAGGCCTGTCTGCTCACATTGTTGCTATGCTGCCCTGTGACACCAATGATATCTTGCTGGCAAATGTGACAGCAGATTGGCAGCTTGCTGTGTAGGGGTGCTTAGAGCTGGTCAGAACTATATACAAGCACTTAATGAATGTCTCTTTTGGCTATCCCTATGAATGGCCAATTTTGAAAAAATTTGTAGTGTTTTTGGACTAAAGACTTCAATAGCGGCCATGTGATCTACAGGAGCCCGGGGAGTTGTCAGAAGGCAGAAAAGCTCTGCGAGCCTTCCTAGATACCCACCGAGCTGCTCGTCAGAAGGCAAACCAGACAGGGCCAGCAGCTTCTTCAGCAGCTGCTTCAGCAGCTTCTTCAGCAGCCCTCAAGCAGAGCACCTCTTCATCATCAGCAGCACAGCCCAAGGCATCTTCCTCCAATCAGACACACAACCCCCAGGGCAATGTCTGCCCCCCAGGGGCCAGACCCCCTGTGGGCAAGTCCCATGCTCCAAAGGCAGCAGCCAGCAAAGCAGCTGCAACATTCCAATCAGCAAAGCGTGTGCCTGCAGGTCAGCCCAGCAGCAGCTCTGAGCCTGCCTTGGATAGCAGCAGCAAGCAACTGCAAGCTGCAACTGCAGCGCAGCAAGCCAGCAAAGCTCAAGCATCCAAGCAGACCAACGGAGATGTCAGGAAGTCCAGCACAGGAGTAGGACCCCTGCAAGCAACACGTGGTGATGCAAAATCAGCAGAAGCTCAGGTTAAGCCAGGCAAGGTTCACCGTCCGGTGAATTTCTCCAGCATCAGCCATGAGCAGCGCAGCAACACTGCTGCAACTGCTTCCCGGTTTCCTGCAAGTCAGTCCAGTCCATCAGGCACAGCTGAGATCGTTGCAACAAAGGGTGCTGGAGACACAGTGCTGCCGTCAGTTACCCGCCCTGTTCAAGCTGGCAGTGCAAGGAGTTTCACAACTGTGGTGTATGCCACACCAGAGGATGCAGCAAAGCCAGATGAGCAGGATGATGGCATCATCACATCTGCAACCATTGCCAAGCTTGCCTCTAGGTCCTCTGCACGGCAGGCAAAGCAGGCGCAGCAGGCAAAGCAGGCGCAGCAAGCAAAGCAGGGTCAGCAAGCAAAGCAGGGTCAGCAGGCAAAGCAGGGTCAGCAGGCACAGCCTGGCAAGGCTTTGACAATGGGGCAGACAGTCAGCAACAGACAAAATGGTGTTGCTGGCCCAGCAGCTGTCACTGGCAAACGCAAGAGTCCCCACACGCAGGATTCGTCTGCAGTCAGTCACAGTACTCTGCCTGTTGTTGCTGTGAAGCCCTCTGACAAACTGCATCCAGGCCCCCCTCAGATCCCATCAGACACCCCAAAAGACCCTGCCACTGCATCTCCCCAGACCCCCTCCCCCAATGCAGCCAGCCCTGATCAACATGGACCCAGGGTGCGGAAGAAGATCAGATGGGACCCTGAGGCAGCGGGTGTCAACACTGCTGCTGTGCGCGCATTTGCATCGAATGCTGCCTCTCGTTCCTTGCCTGATCCAAAGCCTGCACCTACCACAGCTGCAGCTGCATCACTCATCACTGCTTCAAGAGGCAGGACAAGCCAACCAGCATCCCGGGCCACCCCAAACTCAGCAGCAGTCACATCTGCATCGCATGCTCAATCAGGGTCAAGACAGCCCGGCCAAGTTGCAGTTGCATCAGAAGGTGCAGCACATCAGCAAGGTGCTATACACAGTAGTAAGCGTGACAGTGAGGAAGGGGAGGAAAGGGCCGAAGAAATGCAGAGGAAGAGGATGGGAAGCTTTGCAGCAGTAATGCGTGGGGACCTGCAATGGAGCTGGGGCGTGGGGGCTGCTATCCAGGGGCAGTTCCCCGCGGCCTTTGTGGATGTCATACCTGCCTCAGCTGCAGCATCTGCAGGTGATTGCTGCAATTCCCCTGCAGATGCAGAATCGGTACTGGCATACCATGCTGTTACGCAATCTTGCACATGGTACACCGCCCAGGCCTACAGCTGCTGCTTGCACATTGCATGATGGGTACCTAGATTATACAACTCCATGTATAAGTTGAGTACAAGGACCTTTTGGGGAAGCAAACAATGCATGTAGCAGCTGTGAACATGCCTTGATGTGCTTTCAGCTTTGCTTGATAGTCAATGTCATCTCACCTGCTGCTGGTGCAATCTGTGCAGAGGTTGCGTTCTGACTGTTTAGGCTCAGCAAAACAAAACACACAGCTTGCATGCTTTGGGCAGCAGGCTTCTTTGCCTTCCTGCAATCACAATGTTGCAAGTGACTAGTGCTCTGTGTGTGAAAACCAGGTTTTTGGCACCAGCAACTCATGCACAATAATATTACAACTGATCATTGCCCATCAAGCGCAGGTGCAGCCGCCGCCTCATCAGATGCAATGACCTTCTCCACTGTGGCGCATCTCAACACAGCCACACAGCAGCACCTTGCCAGCGCAGTCTGTGCCAGCATCATGTTTGTCCAATGCACAGAGCACCCACTCAGTGCTGGTCATGGAAGAGAGGCAACATTGCTGGACGTGAACCACTTGAGCAGTTTGGGCAGGTGTGGCTACAGCAGCATCAGGGGACTGGTGGAGCATGCACGCCTGCAGGGTTGTCTTAGGTATGCAGAATCCTGACTGCTGCTTGCTTTGAAGTGTGTGATCAGCTCTGACCCTGGCCTGCCCGTGCAGTTGCAGCTGTGCCTGACTGCCCTCAGCAGCTGCTCCCTCTGCATCTTGAATGTGTGGCATCTGCAGTACACGGTGTGAGAATGTTAGCATGTACCCATATTTGTGGGCAAAAGTGTTCAAGAGTCAGTGTACAATGCAAAACTTCATACTTACCAGCAGCATCCTTGTACACAACTGCTATACCCTTTTGCGTACAATGCTTTCCAGCTGCATAATCCCTTCATTGGCATCATGACATGCTGTATCATCATTTGCTGAGCCAAAAGCGCAATCTTGGCTGCATGTGCATGCAACAGGACTTCATCACACCATCATGTGACTGGTCATGCTTACTTTTCCTCAAACTGCAGATTTGCGGATCACTTCACGATGTGTCTTTGCCTCATGCTGAACATGCCTATGACTAACACAGTATCCTGTGCAGGGAGAGTGGGGCAGCGCTTGTGCTGTCGTTTGCCGGCGCTGATGTACTCAATGCTCAGACAGCAGCATTGGCTCATCCCAAGGAGTCTGGGCGCCAGGCAAGCACCAACAACGGTGCTGTCCCACGCAGCCAGAGCACAGCGCAGGGCACCAGGCCCAGCAAAAGGACAGATCTGCATTTGCCTCTGAAGCAGCCTTTGAAAGCAAGCAGAACAGCCAACACTGGGAGCAAATATTCTTCGGGGCAGGTCAGCCAGGCAGGCTTGTTAGCAGTGCCAAGCTCATCTGCTATGCCACCAGAGACTTCACAGTCACAAACAGCACAGATGGGTGGATTTGATGCTGCTGCTGTCAGTGCTGGGCTGGTCGGTTCTCGTCTGCCATCGCAAACACACAGACCTACTGCTGATGAGGAAAGCCCTACGTGCAGCATGTTGCTTGTGGCAGGTAGCCACCTGAGACGATGGCTGTCCATTGTGAAGATGGTAAGCACCTATGTCGCTTGGCCATATGTGCTTCTGCATTGGTGGAGCCTTGCATGTGGTGTCTGTATCTGTACAGAATTTGTACTTCATGACAGGCCTGCGCATCATGCATGCTGTTTCCCAACCTGCCTCAATACTGAATGTGTCAGCTTCACTGTCTTTGCTGCCGAACCAACCAACGTCACAGCACCTGCCTTGTTTGCCAGCATGCCTAAGTGCTCACCCAGTGATCATGCGGATCAATCACCCATGGACTGGCAGGCACAACAGCCGGAAGCCCTGTTTGACGGCATCTGCTTGAAAACAGCTCTTGCTCATGAAAGCTTTTGCTCGTACAAGCTTGTGCTCATACAAGCTTTGCAAGTGCAGAGTCCAGAGCAGCAGCAAGCCGTTCACAGATTTCACAGCACCCACACTGGTGGAGTCCATGCTCTACTGCTGGTGCATGTGCCAGCAGCATTTGCCCAATCCCCACCGTCCCCCTTCTCCCCACCAATCCCCCGTCAGCTGCAGTCGGCTGCATGTGCGTCTGAAGCTCAGCCTCAGCATCAGGCTGCCTTGGAGGCAGCAGTGGCTGATGACGCAGACGTGGTCATGACAGACTCTCCTGTCCATCTAGAAACCGCCGCTGATCAGTCTGCGATGCTGTGCGAGTCCACAAAGCAGGGCAGCAAGCTTGATGACGCAAACCCACATGGCAGCAATGTTGCTGTTCATGTCACTGCTTTCCACCTTGGTTCCACAGCATCTAAAGATAGCCCAGCTGCCCTGAAGACCTCCTCTTCTCATGCTCTCAGCAAGGCTGGTGATGGTGGTCTTGCTCAGCCTCAGATGGTGACTAATGCAGCAGCCCAGCAGCTGACAGAACCTTATGGTACACTGGCAGCAGCAGCATCAGCACAGACAGCTTCACTTGCAGGCACAGATGCTTCACTCACACTCAAGGATAGCGCAGTTGCTGTGCAGCTCAGAGTGGACAGAGAGGACAGGACTCATGTGGAGCTGATGCTAAAGGCCCCTCCACTGGCAGCAGCAGCAGCATCACGTCAGCAGCAAGAGGCTCTGCCAGCTCAGAATCCATTCAAAGCACATGGCCCAATGGCTGATGTGGGTCTTCCGCCTATGCCAGTCCAGGAGCCTGAAGCTGACTTGCAAGCAGAGAAGTCAGGCCTGCAAGGTCTTCAGTTGCCAAAGTCAGACTCTCAGATTGGAAAACCCAGCAACCCTAGCAAAGCCAGAAGGCAGATTCCTGCTTTCTTGCCAAACTCCCAGGCGAAAGCTGGCTCAACTCAACCCCTGACTGAGTTTGCAGCTGCAGTGTTCAGCTCAGAGCCCTCTCAGGCTCAGACAGCAGACAGGCACTCAGCTCCAGGGCAGTCGCAGTCTGCGCTTGTCCCCAACTCCAGGGCAGTTGCCCTTCCCCAGCCCCCAAAGCCCCTGACAGAGGCCTCCATTCCACCCACTAGGGGCAAGGGAGCAGACCCCCAGCTGGACCCTGCCGCAGCATACATGCTGTCAGGCAAACCTGTGCCGTCTCAAACTACCGTAACATCGTCTGTCACAGCTGCGGCCAGTGCACCCACTAGAGGCAAGCAATCAGACACTCAGCTGAAGCCTGCGACTCTTGATCTGATGCCCGGTCTCAGACTTCAGGGACTGACCCAAACTGCTGCAGCAGCGTCTGTCACAGAGCAGTCGGATGTGGTACAAGCTGCTGCAGCTCAGCCAGATTCGGCAGCCACCAAAGGCTTCTCAGCAACAGCAGGACAGACAGTGACAAAGGCTGAGGCTGCCGTAGAAGCTGCAGTGGAAGGTGTGACTACAGACAGATCAGCAACAGTCTCAGAGGCAGCCACAGGTGCTGCTTCAGCTTCCAAGCAGAAGCAGAAGAGGACTGACCGCCAGCTGGACGCAGGCGCACAGGAAGCTCCTGGACCCAAAAGAGCCAAAAACGATTCTCAGGCCAAAGCAGCAACGGCTGAGCAGCCAGCGCAGCATCAGCAGCAGCAGCAGCAGCAGCAGCAGCAGCAAGCAAAGCCCAGGTCTGAGTCTCAGGGCCGAGTCAGACGCACAGTCAGATATTCAGTGCCCAAGCCTGACCCCCCTACTGCAAGGCAGAGCCCCAGTCACTCCGTTGATCTGCCCCCCTGTACCCTGGACAGCATCTTCCGAAGCATCAGAAAGCTGCACCTGCTCGGCAGCGGTGACAGAGGCCGTGAGCAGCTGTCAAAGTACCACATGGGTTTGCTGACCCCCCTGCTACCCCTGGTCCAGCTACGGGTCCTCTCCAAGTACGCTACAGAAGTGATGCCCCATGGGAACGTGGTCAAGTTCTTCACGAAAACGATAGAGGTTATGGGGGGGAGGAGTCACGAAACCTGGTGGTTAGTATGGCGTGAGAAGCGATCCTACAGGCTTTTTGAGCCTGCTGCTGATCTGTGTGAGCAGCTGGAGGATTGTGGGCTGCTGCCAGAGGGGGCAGTGCCTACTGTGACCCCCCAGCTGTTGCCTTTCGAGCTGCAAGCCCCCTTCGTGCTTTGCCTTGGTGGCTACACCGGCAGCCTGCCCCTGGCAGACTTTGCTAAGGACCTCCTGCAAGCTCTGCTCTCTCAAGTCGTGTTGATGCTGCACAAGTTTTGCTCCACTGCTGATGATTGCAAGGCTGCCCAGGCAAACCTGGAGCTAGCTGGCGGCTCGCTGAGCAAGGTGATGTCATCAGTGCCAGCAGCAGCAGCATCACAAAGATCACCTTCACATGACAGACACGCACAGCAGGCGCAGCAGGTACAGCAGGCACAGCATGCGCCCAAGACAGGGGTCAAGCCCCACACCGTTCCCCCGGCTAATCACGTCCCCTTAAGCATCCAGCGTGTTGCTTGTGCAGTATTTGAGGGTTTGGTGCGCATCAGTCGCCTCAAGGACAACAATTTCGACCAGCAGAGCTACAACTTCCTGCAGAAGCAGCCCCCCTTGTGGCAGCTGCGCATCATCTCTCAGTTCGCTGAGTGCTACAATGGCGGAGCCAACAGCTCAGCCTTCCTGACCAGCATTTGCAAGCAGAACCGAAACCTGTTGTACCGTGAGGACTACGCATGGCTGACTCAGCATGGGAGGAGGGCTGCAGGCAACAGCCCTGAGCTGGTGTCCAGTGCACAGGCTCTCCTTGATGATGCCTGCGAGGCTGATGCCTTCCTCAAGGGCTGCATTGACCCTGCCATCCTTGCTGTCCTGCCTTCCCAGTTGCACTGTATAGCAGTGTGCTATGCCATCAGCACAGCAGGCACAGACAGAAGCACACACAGCAATGACTCTGCAGAGACTTTTGTTGCGTATGCCTGGGACCTCATCTGTGAGTGTGATCCCAAGGCTGATATCAGAGATAGGGTCCAGCCTTCCAGCAGACCACGCTCTCAGTCAGTTGCCAGAGCAGCGTCTCAGCCTCCAAGGAATGGGTCTTTGGACAGAGAGGCAAGCAGAGGCAGAAGTGCAGTCCCAGCAGCAGCAGCAGATCAGCCAAGCGATGCTAATCAGGATCCCCTGGGACCATCTGATCCCCATAGACGCCACCCCTCCATCCCAGCCATCGCCCCCCCTACCCGTCAGGGCAGCCACATTCAGCCCTCCAGATCGCCTCATCAAGCTCAGGCACTTGGCCCTCAGTCACATGGTCCTCCCCGCCACTGCCTCTACTTCTTCAGCGCTAAGGGGTGCAGAACCCAGAAGTGCCCTTTCTACCATGGCTTGCATCAGGAGTATGTTGCTTACACGGCCACAACAGGTTTGGTGCCGTATGGGCTGAAGTTTGTGAGCAATGTGGGCAGAGACAAATGGATTGTTGATGAGGCTGTGGATTGCCTCAACAAGCTCATGCTGACTCAGCAGCTTCCTCAGGGAAGCTTCAGTGAGCATGATCTGAGGCCGTTGGCATTCCTTGAGGACCCAAACGGGGATCACGCCAAGCTACAGCTGCAGGTTGACTTTCAAAACTGCTGCAGCAGCTGCGGCTGTGTGCCTGCATGCACTCCTGACTGCATCCAGAACTGCCGCATCACATTTCTGAAGATGCATGGTTTTACAATGTCATGGGACAACAAACAGGCACAAGTTCATAAGGACAAAAAGTGCTTGATGATCTCAGTTGTCACGCAGGGTTAGCTGGTCGCTCAGAAAGCCCATTTGCAACTATGGCTGCACATTGCAATATTCCTGCAAATATTGCCCGTTTTCTCAAAATACCCGTGTTGGCTTTACACTTTGTAATGTTTGCAGAC
>JAABUW010006435.1_pt1 | contig 14718 bp, 12 predicted proteins | sample 5560081 | NCBI WGS metagenome assembly JAABUW01 (sample SAMN10711882, study PRJNA513363) | rock metagenome | isolation source: Antarctica rocks | place: Antarctica: Victoria Land, Knobhead sud
GGTTAGGGAACAATCGAGCAAATAAGCTGCCTAGATGCCAGTTGGAGAGGCTGCAAGGTCTGGCAAACAGCCTGTACAAGAAGGATTATCATCCGGTCCCATTCTGGATTGATACATTGATGATACCGAAATACTCGGCTTCAGCTTCGTCCGAAGACGAGAAACAGAAGCGGACCAGTCTCAAGACTAAGGCACTGAAAAATATGGAATGGGTGTACAAGGGTTCGTCCAAAGTATTAGTGCTCGATACCGATTTGCTGTCTATCTCTACCAAAGATCTGCAAGCCGAAGAGATTGGAGCTCACCTCATGACTAGTGTCTGGTCAAGTAGGCTTTGGACTCTCCAGGAAGGGTGTAACAAAGATCGCACTTTGTTTCAGTTCGCTGATCGTGTGGTGTCATGGCCCGCATTGCATGACGATATCCAGAAGAAAAGCAAGCTCGGTTCCTGGAACAGTCAGCTGCCCAAGAAACATCCAGCACGGAAGGCGCAGAGTCTCGATCTTGTCCAGATCAATTGGAAGACTACTAAGTTTCATCTGCAAGACCATTTCGGGTTCAGCTCGCCGAAAGCGAAGGTTTTCGCAAAAGTAGATAAAAGACTTTACAGGGTGATCAATCAGGTCTGGTGCTCCATTCATAACTTCCTCGAAGAGTTCACAATCGACTGGTCTGGCGGATTCAAGCCGGGAGCACTCATGCGATGCATGCGAGGCATGTACTATCGCAACTGCAGTAACCCAGCTGACGAACCCCTGGTCCTCTCATCACTACTCTCATCGCTTGCTGGCTCGGCTGCTGAGCTGCAGAGCAAGAGTATGACCAAGGAGGATCGCTACAAGACACTGTTCAAGAAGCTCCAATACGTGCCGCGCGATGTGCTCTTCGTAGACCAGGTCCGCTGTCAAGATTACGGGTGCCGTTGGATACCGACGTCACTGCTCGCCGTGAATAATTCTCTTGGCAAGCCCGTCGAGCGTTCGGAGCACGCTCGTAGTGCCTATCCAATCAGCGCCTTCCCATACACGCGAATGGGCATAGCTGTTGTTCACATTTTCCCGCATGGGGCCGGATTAATACTTGTGCCAGCTACCAGTATATATGGACTGCACAGGATGCGCAAGAACAGCCCCATGTGTGGGCAGGAGAAGCGCGGCCTTGTGACGAGGTTGACAGGCCTACGGATCTTACCCCGTCCAACAGAACTGACGGCACCATTCTGTTTCAAGCTCCACGATGAAGGAAGCAGGCCGTCCTCGAAGTCTCGATCCGCAAGATGGAAGGTCCACTTGCGCGAGCCCAGTACTGGTCGAGTGTACACGGAGTTTCCGGCAGCGGACTGGTGCTTGCTTGTGAATGGATCATTCCAGACCATGCTTGAGACTTCAACGGTGCCGTGCGAGGCCCTGCTAGTGGCGGTCACAGACGGGTTAACGCTACGGCCGGGAGGCGTCACAAGATTCGAAGCACTTGCTCTCTTAGTACCGCTGCATGAGGAGGATAGTGAAGCGAGCGAAATGCCTAGTGTGGAAGTCCGACTGCCGTCTATAATATCTTCGGTGGTTTCGGAAAGGTGGATCGTTGGGTGATGATCAAGCTCAAAAGATCGCTTTAGGCTAGTACAACAATTACTCGCTCCAACATCGCGTATACCTTGATCAACGGGTGTCGGTGATTCGGAAGGTAATTAATCACAACAACCTCCTTATTCTATTCCTCAACGATTTTCTGTACTCCTTCTTCTCCAGCCTTTATGATAGAACAATATCAGTTGATCTATACTGCCAAGTTTGAAGACTAACAGATAAATTGGTTGAACGTATACAAATTGGTGAAGTCTGGAAACTAAGTTAGTTTTGGTAGGGCTGCTAATGTTGGTTAGACCCGTTGTAGTCAGGAAGGAAAGTGATTCTGTAATCCAGTCTTCTAGGGGCAAACACCAAAGGTCAGCGAGCTTAAGAGAAGCCTGATCGACTGCATTGTCACCTCTCATAAGGTCCATCTATCACGGCGTTTTTGCACCCGCCTTCTTTTCTTCTGCTGCCTCCTCTACCGCCTTCTCTACTCACGTCCTTTCAAGAGTCTCCCACCTAATCCTTTCCTTTTCTCGAAGGTTTCCATGGTAAAATTCGCCAAGCATGGAGCGCCCAACGCCCTCATACTGCTCTTCGACTTGGAAGAGCGTTTCCATAACGCTAGCATCGCCGAAGACCGTGACATATTCAAGAGGGATTCCGAAATTCTCAGGATTCCGCGGCGCGCCGGCGACGTAGACGTTCTGCAGAATGCCGATTCCGCCGACGGCGAGGAGGAACCACGTGTTCGCCTTCTGCCCCGCTGCAGTGATAAGCAGAAGAATCCAGAGAGCGGCCAGACCGAGGAGTACAATGCGGGTCCAAAGATTGGTCGCGACCAGGGTATTGCTCTATCCTGATACTAAGTCCTCCAGATTGAAACCATGGCCATTGCCCAGGACGACAATAGCATGTTGGGCGCTATTACCCCGCGATAGAATAAAGCTGTACTTGGCGTTAGATCTGCAAGCCCACTTCTCTTTCTTCCATTGCGGGAGTAGCCCTGTAGATAGGCAGAGTACCATGCTATACCCAGTAATGAGGAGGATGCCCCAATCGCCGAAGAGACCGCAGGGTATAGCGGCAATAACGAGTTGAATCACTGTAACTGGGACGCCGATCCAGTAGACCTAGTCACGTTCGATTCTGCCGGCTTTGACCGTACAGCTAGGTTTGTAAATGGACACGATCATGCCTTCTATTGGCGGCAGCTTCGCATCCGGGTCCTTAGCCTTGAGCCGCTCCTGTTTTTTCGTCAATACCTCGACCGTCTTAGCTTCGACGTTGGGATGTCTCCAGCGAGGAAAGTCGCGGACAGTCCTCCCAATGATCCAGCTCGAATTGTCCTTTGTATAGCCGGTTTCAGCGTGGATAACCTTGCATTTGCAGTCGGGATCGAGGGCCAATAGCTTGTTCTCGCCAATCGCGGAGACGAGCGCCGAGATGGAGTATGCCACCCATCCTCTATAGGGGAGCATAAACAGTTAGCAGGCGATCCACGCATAAAGCTCATGGGAGGACGAAAGAGCAAGCATACCGAACGAGAAAGCGACGGTACTCGGCCCAGACCTAGCAACCTGGGCCATGGCACGAGCGATGACGTCGGCGCCGAGAATGAGGAGGACGCTGAAGACATCGCCGGGTGCAATCCACTGGGCCCTGGATTCCTCCGCAACCTGTGAAGGGTCAAAATGGCGGGAGATCAGGGTCGCGATAAAGGGGGCCATTGAAGATTCATAAGCTGCGGAGGAGCATCGAAAAAGACTTGGCAAAACTCCATACCCAAATGTTACGTAACATTTGCTTATAAAAAGATCAAAAACTGACGTCCTCGGTATTTATAGGACCACGTCGTCGCTTGTAGACGCTCATATTTCGCTTTGAGTAACATCACTTTAGTGAATGAGCGCGTAATGGTGATGTGGTTGATGGTTGAGCAGGACTGTTGCCGCGTTGGTATTTTGGCATGTTGCGAAATATTCAGGTGGAAAACTTATCGATAAGTTTGAGCTCGTTTTTTGATGTAATAGGCGTGTATTTCGAAGAATTCTCATCGCTGGCTGGCAGGCTATCTAGTAGTAACAATGGTGATTTAAGCCCTTATTTTTGGTGGTGAAGCAGCAGGCAACCGTTTTTTCCCTTCCTTCTTTCGCTTGTCTAGTAGATTTTTGCGGCACGGTCGATCTCGGTGTCGTATATGTCTTGAGCTAGGCCGTTCCTAAGGCGGCAGACCGTTCCTTTTATGTACCCCAGTTCCTTCCCATCGGTGCTCTCAACCTGATGGCCAGAGGGGGAGTCGGAACCCTTCATTCGTTCCTTCAGATTAGGAGTCTAACGTGCTATCCGGCACACTATCTGTTTTGAGAGGCTTTGGTGGTGGATGTAGGCTCGGTGTCTGGATCTCGCGTCGCACAGGCCGTCGGGCAGGCGTTCACCGTCGAGATTTCGGAGGCCCCATATATAACGACATGAAGAGCATCTCGCCGTGCACTGCTACCAATTGTTAAGGAAGGGGAGCAATATATTGAGCGTAAAAGATTACAAAAAAAAACCAACTCCCTGACGGGGAATCGAACCCCGGCCATCCGCGTGACAAGCGGATATCTGATTTCATTAATTCATACTTTCAATTTCAGTACTATTATTCTTACCATAACCACTAGACTATCAAGGACTCTATGTTCTATTAGAGCCATCTACCAATACATATTAATTTATTCTCAATAATAATCTTGATTTGATTTTCTTTTGGATATATATCGCTGGCGTACGTACTGCTTCTTAATGTATACATCTATAAGATTTCAACAGATTTCGTCCATCACAGATGAAATGTTCCGAGGGCGACTCTTGCCCCAGAAGTACGATATAGCGTCGTCTACTGGAGCTTCCATGGTTGAGAATTCGGAAAGCTCGCACTTAATTTGGCATCCTCGTCTACATTAGTGATGGTTGAAAGCCGAATACAATCCTTCGGCCATAGGCTCGTGTGTGTACAAGGAAGCCATCACACAACGCCCACGTCGATGATATATCTAAGTGATTCGAATCGGCGAGCTGTGATTTTGATCTTTATCAGTCTTCTGATGGAATGTGTGGACTGTTAAGAGCAAAATTTGATGGGTAGGACATTTGTGCTCAATTTGTGTTCAATGCTTCTGCTGAGATCCAGCCGAGAGGTGGGGTTCCCAGCTACCCTATTTAGATGAAGTGCGGATACATGCACAAGGCTGCGACGATTGTCTCGGAAAGGCTGTTCGAATTATTTCTATGGGAACATGCTGGACATATTTGATGGCTCGGTCTACTGTTCCATGATACCTGAGGTCTATCGCACTAGCAAGGAACTCCCAACTTTCGTAGTTTCCTGCACTCCTACCGCAGTACATCGTCCAGCTATGTCTTCCATGCGAATGATGTTGAAGCCACTAGCCATACCAGTGACTTTCTAAAGGACCAACCCCCTCGCGCGCTAGCTCCGGGACGGTTAGAAGGGTTCACCCCCCAACCGCTCGCCCTAACCTGTAGGGCTGAAGCCCCTAACAGTTCGTCTCCCAGGCAACAGTCTGGGAAGTTCCGAGGGCTTTTTCAGTCGCCAAACAATCAACAATCATCCCACCACCACATATTCGCTTACTGAGTTGTACCAGCCATTCAATTCATCTATTGATAGTATCAATGCCAGCAACAAAAGCCAAGCGCAAGGCCACCGTCGACATGAACGACTCCCCTCCCAAGAGGGTGACGCGCGCCCGTGGAAAAGCCACCGATGATGAAGGACTGAAACCAACAGCAGCAAAGGTTGTGACGGCCTCCGCGAAGATCGCAGCCGCGAGGAAGAAGGCCGTGGCTCCAGCTAGAGGAGGTGCGCGCATGGCGAAAGCAAATGAGACCAAGGACGTCGAGGCGGAGCCCGCAACGGCTGAGCAGCCAAGAGAGCATCCCTCAAACACAAAAGCTAGACAGAAGAAAGCACCTGTTCCAGCTAGGCCGACCAAACGCAAGGCTAGAGCGGACTATGAAGCCGAGGCGATTGATGAACCAGTAATTGAGGATCAGCCGATCGTTGAGGAGCAGCCAAAGCCAGAGCCCTTTAAGACGACAAGCCGACAGAGGAAAGCCGTCACAACAACAACCAAGGAAACGATGGTTGTGGACGCGCCAAAGCCCAGAGCTCGTCAACCAAAGGCCGCTGAGGTAGAAGAAGTTCCCAGGACAAGGGGGCGACCCAAAAGGATCGCAGAGGCCGCACCAGCTCCAGTCGAAGAGCCAACTGAAGAACTAGTGCCAGTGAAGAAGACCACCCGTGGACGTGCAGCAACCGTCACATCAAAACTTTTAACCACCTCTGCCCCAAAATCTGCGCCCAGATCGACGACAGCTGCAACGAAAAAGAGAGTCAAGTTTCAAGAGGCAACCGACAAAGAAAACATCCCAATTGAGTCTGCTATACCCAAGAAGTCTGCTATGAAACCTACGGGTATGAAAGCAAAGCCAGTGCGCAAGCCAGCTCAAACTCGAGGGAGCACACGCGGCAAGAAAGGGACACAGGACACTCTTCAGGACACTCAAGAGGCAAACAAGGGAGAAATCATGCCACTTTCTCCTAAGAAAGACAAGCAAGTCGCCAAGTCTGATCCAGCCAGTTCAGAAGATGAGCTTTGCAGCGCCAAAACACCCATCAAGGCTCTTAGCAAATCACCTGCAAAACGACCAATGAGCCCAATCAAAGACTTTGGCAGCGTCTCAAAGTTGAACTTCAATCATTCCACGGCACCCTCATCGCCTGACAAAACCATGAGCGCGAGCATTCTCGCAAGCCCAGCTCGAAGGCCGCCAGCATCGCCTTTCAAGGACGCACTGAAGAGCTCCCCGAAAAAGGTGAGCCTTGGTGACAGCATAGCGCAACCTGTGCTTCTGTCTTCTCGAACGCCGATGAAGGGTTTCTTACTGCAACAATCGCCGAAAAGGAAAAATCTTGGAGACAGCACACTCAAGACGATCGTGGCGGCCTCAAAATCACCATTCAAGGCTTCGCTACTTCAGTCTCCAGCGCGGCGGCCAACATCATCTCCTAAGAAGAGCGTTATGTTCGGATCGCCAGACAAGTCTGCTCGATCGGCAATAATCTTTGAAGCTACCTCTCCGATCAAGCAGGAAAGCTCATGCAAGATTTTCAGCAGTCCCGCGAAGCCCCCACAGCAAGACAACTTCAAAGTCTTTGAGAAGGAGGGACTTACTACGATATCTGCCGATGATGACGCTGAAACACTCCAGCTAGGAAAGTCTGAGCCGCAAAGCGCTCTGGCCGAGTCTGCGGAGCTAACAGAATTTGCACCTGATGAGCCAGCAGAGTTCGAGGACAGCATGGACCTGGATCATGCAGAGGATCAAGAAGAAGCCGCAATCGAAATTGCCACCTCTCCCGAGCCTCCTGCTATGTTTGCCGCTCCAGCCTTCAACATTGCCTCAGCGGCATTCAGAAGGGTCTCAATAGAGTCTGAATCTGAAGACGAGCTTGCGTCTCCCCAGAAAGCATTCGGAGTTACTCCCTTGAGACGTCTCGGGGTCTCAACGAAGGACTTTGGCACACCCGCTGTCATTGAGGGCCAAATGCAACCTTCGAACGCTGATATTTCTTTCACTCCCATCGTAGATCAGCTGAGCTCTTGGGCTGCGTCAAGCCCTGACAAGAAGAGCGTAGCGAATCCTTCACGCCAGGCCCGAGGTGTTTTCTCTCTTGGAGGTGCTAAGACACCAGCTGGGCCAGAATTGATCGATCACGTGTTGGGTGATGAATTAGCAAATCCGTCCTTCTTCGATGACGAAATGGCAATGCACGATGACCTAGAGGACAGTGTACTCATTCGACCAGCGCCGGAAACAGTGGCGGAAGGAGAGCAAAATTCTGCTGCTTTCCAAGTGAGCCAAGACTCGCTAACATCAGAGGATTACGGTGATGAGAATACTATGCCAGATGAACTGGAGATGCTCAGGGCAGAGCAGGAGGGCCCGGACCCTACTCTGACATGTACGCCAGCGAGAGTCTTCACCCCCGCAAGAGTCGTTCCCCGAGAACATCGAGAATTCCACACTGTCTCTAAAGTACCATTGCGAGCTGCAGCCGAGGACTCACCCCTTAAGGTGCCTCGTCAGCGAAGCCGGTCTTTCGGGGGTCCTCTGGCCGCCATCCAAAGATCAAAGGTACTGAGTGGGGCGGAGACTCCGAGCACTGTCGGCGAACAACCTGCTACACCTGTACTATCAGCAACCGCGGTACCGCAGACACCAAGTAGTGCTGTGAAATTGGATGCCGAAACCCCGACAAGGACTGTCCGCAAGGGAATCGTCCCAGACGTCCTCAAGGGAGCTGTAGTCTATGTCGACGTGCACACCACCGAAGGCGCAGATGCAAGCGGCATCTTCGTCGACCTTTTGACTCAAATGGGAGCACGATGCGTGAAGCAATGGAATTGGAATCCACGTGCTAGCATGGGTAGCTCGCCCACTGAAAATGTCTCCCTACAAGGAATGTCCCCGGACACCAGTAAGGTAGGCATTACCCACGTTGTCTACAAAGACGGTGGCAAGCGGACTCTGGAGAAGGTACGAAGCAGCAATGGAGTAGTCTTTTGCGTTGGCGTTGGTTGGGTTCTTGAGTAAGTTTGTTATTCCGCTGTGGTGAATATCGCCTTTCGCTGACTTTGGCTCCCAGCTGCGAGCGAGAAGATAAATGGCTTGATGAAGCCGAGTACTCCATCGATACAACTAACGTCCCTCGAGGTGGCGGCCGCCGTCGCAAATCCATGGAGCCTCGTGCATTAGCAAACTTGAATGGCAACCTTGTCCCTGCGATGCAAGAAACTCCAGCAAAGGCGGCAATGTCCCCAACCAAAGAATTCCTTACTTTCAACACGCCTACCTCCCGTCGCGAAACCTTCATCATCGAGCCTCAGCGGCCAGAAGAATCTGTCACAGAATCAGCAGAGCATCCCGTTGCCGACCCCTCTACCCCTAGGGTAACATTTGGTGACGATGATGACAACGTGCTCGAAGACGGCTCCGCATGGGGCTCACCAACGACCCCTTACTACCTATCGAAAGGTGCGGAACTTGTGCAGCGTACTTGCCCACCCAAGCAGATGGTAGCGATGGGCGGCATCTTTCCACTCAGTGGCGACATTGAGGACCAGCCTGATGAGAATGTGCGGAGAAAGCTGCTGGAGGCGAGGAGGAAGAGTCTTCAGTGGCAGTCTAGGATCAGGAGTCCGTTGGGCAGGACTGTGAGCTATGGGAAATAATCTGATCGTTTGGTCGTGTGTTGGCGTGTGCTGTGAGGCTGTGCTCGTGCTGAGAGTTTAATCTGCGGGAACCGGGAATGTTCACGGAGGGATCTGAAATGCAAAGTTGTTATGTGTATTCTAGGCGTTAGCTTGGATGTATGCAGTCTGTCGCTAATGGGATACAATGCAAAAACGTTCATGAAAAATAGTGTCTTTTTGATGATGTCTTGCAATTTGTTGCTGCTAGCATCGGGAACGCCGTTCATTCTAGATTCGTTGCCAGTGTAATCTCTGCGGTGTCCACGCAATTAGTTCCGTGTGAGATAGCCCAGGCTATAAGCGAAGAAAGCGGCTATCAACCTCCGAATCAGATACTGTGCGTGCTCTATCGTCCAAGCTTTCGAACTATGCCACACTTTCCGACTTAGCATGATAGGCAATTCTACATCCAAGATAAGTCTGGGAGTTTGGCAATCGTATGCACCTTGTTATTACCTTAGGAATCCAAATTCCCTGGACGCTGTCATCGTTCCGCAATGCCCAGCGGCCAGCCCGTTGGCAACTTAGAACGGAGACAGAGCTTAAAAGGACCTTTTTCGAGGACAAGTTCACGGGCTAATTGATGTTTAACAATCAACATCTCAGGAGACGCGTTCGCGCTGGGCACTAATGGCGCAGCCATCAAGGCACTATGTCAACGATCTTTCCCATAACGGAATATCCACAGGCAATCGCGGATCTTGTCAATTTCATCCAATATACGTCGTTGAAGGCAACACAGAGCGACGGAAATGTATGGTGTCCCCATCACATTTTGGCTGGAGACGTCTTTCACACCGACTGTTTTACGGTCTTTAGGGGCGGCTGCTTTGAAGGTACAGCACGACGGTACTCTGCATCTCGCTCTTTTGCCATTTTGAGCTCCATTTCATCTTTTGACGTTGAGGTACCCACCTTGCATCTGAACACTCTACTTTCCATGCTCTGACTTTATCACTCCTTCCTCTGTTGGTATGACAGCTCTGCTTAAGCTTCTTCCTCTCTTTTCTCGCATTTACCTCCCTACCATCAGCCATTTCACTAGATTCATTGAACAATGCTTTCAATTTTCAGCCCAATGGTCCTGGCAGTTGCGATAGGAATCCGACAAACGACCCGAAATATGCAATGTACATGGATATTGTCCTTTTGACTCCTTCAGCGACGTCTGTATAACTCAACTGCGACTTACCAACAATTTGTAAGAAATAATTATGCTGTTGATGGCTGTTCAGGGCAGAAGATGAGAGAATTGCTTTATATGTTTTGGGGTATCACTTTTAATCGAAATCGTACGTTCAACGAGACGAATGGATCCGCGGCAAATTACCAATATATTGGACGTAGGTGACGCATTGTGGTTTTTGGTACACTTTTCTCTCGTTGATACTCTGCAATGGCCTATGGATCGATTCTTGATATGTGGAAACTGCCCGAGCATCCCAAGGCGTTTGTTCGTTGCAAAGAGGATTGGGCGGCGAATACCGAGCTTATGATAGGTAGTGATGGCAAAGAAACCACGACAGGACAGACAATCGCAGAACATTTCAATTACAAAAGTAAGCGATGAGAATTTTTGAACGAAGCCATACATCTAAAAGGACCGTACTGACTCTAATCCTGTAGATACTGGTGGCAGCGTAGCCACTGGCCTCATGTACGACACTGTGGGAAATGGAAGTTTCTATAACTTCTATCCACCTGATGAGACCAATCCACGTGGAGTTTTGTGCAGTGTACAAGGTGTCGCTTTGAACGATGCTTTCGCAATTTACGGCAAGTTCAACGGGTATGATGTATCTAAGATCAAAGGAATTGTCTTTCACTAACGTTGCTTGTCAGTATCACGCTGTGCCCTACCTTCCTCACTCACAATTCTGCCTTTAGTCTGGACGAACCAACAGGCTTCGGTGTGGTGAGTGAGATCGATTTGTACCTGAAGACGACGAGCGAGGAAGCCAACCATGAGACGGCCAGATGAGCCGCCGTTGGATGAAGACATGATTGCTACTTTTTCATGATCATGCCTCGTAATCTATTCATGCGAAGGAACCAATATGTGGCATGGGTTGTGGCGTTCTCGATGCATCTTTGTATAGATACCAGGCCATAAGAATCAATGAACCATGATCATACAGGAAGAGTCACACTCCCGTAAACATACTCTGTCGCATTGACCAGATTTTCACCACTGGTGCCACTAGAGTATACGTCGACCCGCATAAAGCGCCTACCGCGCTTAGAATCTCCAAACACCTACAAACACAGAGGCTGCTATCATTATTACAATGCCTATCAATATGCAGGTACCAGACGAGCCAGCTCAATGAAACGGCCGTTGACGCCTTTTGTCGCGCAGGACGATCCTACCACACATGTCTTGCTTCGACGCGTCAATTGGCCGATCCCAATTGGCGCAGCTCCAGATTGAGAAATTTCTGTGCCGCTGAGCTGAATAGAACAATTGTCATGCTCAGCTCAGCAAGCTGGAAGATGATTCATTCGTGGTCACCGGGGCAGTGCTATTATTAGGGCTGCGTCGCCCCTTCTCATGACCTCCCAGCGCCTTACTGCTTTCCACCATGCATAGTAGTCTTGTCCTATCGTCCCCACCGTCGTTACGATCATGCGGCCCCCAGATGACCTCGGCGTGCTCTACGCCAAAAACATGGAGCATTTTGGCTGCGGCATGGCCATGTTCCAGCCTGTCGCTGCTCATGACATGCGGCCGCCTTGCGTTGGCTACATAGACGGGAACAATAGGTGGAATTTCATTGCCAATGTCGAGTGGGTCAGGGAAGGTCTACAGAGAAGAGTGACTGTGGGCCGAAAGGATGCTAGCGAAGCTGGCTACATACTACTCGAACGCGAGCCGATGAAGATGGAGCAGATGGGTATTGAGTGGAGGCCACGGGTCAGTGTGGGTGTAAGGCAGTACACAATCGATGCAAATGGCCAGACTCCGTAAGACTAGTCCAGAACTTCTGCGCAGATACGGTCCTCTGTTGGGCACGTCCTACCCGAGAGGTTAATTATGGTCGTGCATTGCTGACGATTTCCAAAACCATAGCAACATAGGCCTCCCTGTCGGCGCTGATGCTCACATCAAGTACAAATCAAACAACAGCTTTGGAGCCGTATTGATGGCACAAAAGCCCATTACCCTGACCACCTACAACGACGAAACCCTCTTCCACTCTTGGCTACGCGCCAACCGCGCCCGACTCTCCCTCCTGCATGGCCACCAACTACGGCGCTACGGCTTATGGCTCGTTACACGCACATACACGACCCCACGGGCGAGCATCACTGCATGGGACGCCAAAGATAAAGAAGCAAATATGAACGTGAAGGCGAAAGCAAACATGATGGGTGAGCTGGGCGCAGATCTCGAATGGACAGACAAAAGCACAGACAAGGACTGGAGCCATTACTCAGGCAAGGACGATGGAGCTACAGTCGTGGTCTTTTTCGACGGCATCGAGATGCCATCACACAAATGGTGGTGGGAGAATCTGAAAGTCAGCGCGAGTGTAGGAGATGCTCGCAGGAGAAAAATAGAGAAAAGTCTACACCGTACACTAAGCAACAAGCAGACAATCGATGCAGCACTTGGCAAGGAATACTCCCAGGCGAGGCGACCTACAGATCAACAAGCAAGACCACTTACAGAAGAAGAGGATCTGCTGGCTGGGGACCTCTGGGGCTCGTATACTCCGGCGCGTGGAGCAAGTCCAGCCAATGGCCGAAGCTTGTCTCGTGGACGCCAGTCACAACAAAGACGCGCCGAGAGCGTGAGTCGGAACGTTTCGACTCCCACGAGGTTGTCGAAGTACTTGAGCTATGAGCAAGGGCCAGCACAATCATATTATCCCGGTGCAGCCAGGTCACCAGCTCCGAATGGCAAATCTGCGGTTTTGCCACCGCCAGCGGCTCAGCGCTTCAGTATGGCTTCTACTGCTACTTCTTCTAGTGCTAGGCGGCAAGATCGTACGTCGAAGGATTTTGAGACGAGTCCCCCGAACGCAGGTCAAAGAGTTGCCCTGCATCACAAGACTGCTTCGCCTTCTTTGAGGCAGGTTAGCTGAATGTATGCTATATCTTGAGAAAGAGCCGGTGCATCCTTGTATGAGTCAAGATCATAAATAGCTATGAAGTCACGAGGTGGGAGAAAATGTAAGAATAGAAAGCTGGCTGGGACTGTGGCTATATGTCGAAAATGGAAAATGGCTTTAGGAGCACCTTCACAGAATGGAAATTCCGATCACGGACTGCCTGCTATCACACATGCATGGTCTATGGAATCTGGTTATATTCCAATCTCCTAGAGATACTCATCCAAATGAGCATACTTCGGAACAATCAATCCGAATAGTGCTTCGGAGAAGCGCCCTGATCAAGACGATGGAAGATATGACCTATGTAAAAGAAGCCCTGCTCGACGTCCCCTTCGCAGCATCAAGCCTCCTCTTCACACACGCCTGCCATTCATCATCCAGCTCCGCAACCACCTCCCTCAGCGCCACCTGCGCAACCCGCGCCGGATCCGTCACATTCTCAAACCGTCTCATCCTCCGCTCGACAGACTCTCTGAGCATGAGCCTACCATTCGGTGATCTCGACGTCTCATTATTGGTAGTGATACCGCAGATATCACCCGTCCCCGAAAATTTCGGCGAAACGGCATAGAAAGCCTGCCCCCCTGTGTTGTAACGTATTCAACTACTTTACGCACTTCTGCAGGCCGGACGCTGTGTGGACATATTGGGAACCGCCGCTCACGCACTGATCTTTGCAAATCATCTTCTGCGCCACGGGCAGATACTATAGCAGGGCGCCAGAGACGTATGTATCGTCCTCTGATGACGACCTTGTCCAAGCACTGGCATGTATCCTGGAAGCGCTCAAGCCCGTTATCGAGACATACAACCGACGCCAACATGCCATTGTAGGTTTGCTGCAACTCCTGCAGTCTCGAAACCTTACTGTAGGACCAGAATTTGTGTGGATATAGCCAGAATTTGCCCTCGTGTTTTATACATTGCCGCTCAAAAGGGTCTTGTTGGCGAGCAAAGAGGGAGAAGCGTAAGGAGTGGTAGCAGCGGCTACAGGCGCTACAGACGAGTCTGGCGGAAAGCCGGTGGTCGCGCTCAAGCATGCAGAGGAAGGTGAACCAGTCTGACGGGTCTTCGGAACCTGCCCTTGTCTCTTTCCCTGCTCTTGTGCGTGGTGCAAATATATGGTTGATCTGAGCTGGGAGCAGTGGTCTTAATTTGCGGCAGGTGTAGGAGAGGGAGATTTCGCTGCTTGGTGGTAGGTGATTTATGATTTCGAGGGCGAGCTCGGTGGGGAGGCCCTCGATGTGGGATGAAGGGGCAGAGGTTTGCGTCTGCTGGCTTTTGGTGCAGAGTCGTAGCCAGATTTGTCGGAGGATCGAAATGGTTGGGGGTGTGGTTGATGGAGTCTGGGAGGGTGTTGAGTTGTAAGCCATGCTGACATGCGATATGGAGTCGCTTCCTGGTAGTGTCGAATATCAGTCATACTGGGAAAGTTGACAGTGGTGCAGAGAAAGAGCGAAGATATTGACGGACATCAAGGCGGAAAAGCTGGAAAAGCCACAAAGTATCCGGATGAGCGTGGTACTGCGCCTGGCAACGGTCTTTACAGAATGAAATATCCACAGCTACAGAGACATTATATATATATATTATATACACCCCGAACTTAGGATTGATAATTGCCGTTTTAAGTCGGGAAAGGGAGCAGAGCTGCTTTAGAGGGAGCAGTAAGGGAGCAGGGGAGAGCAGCGAGGGAGCAAGAGG
>JAABUW010006438.1_pt1 | contig 14707 bp, 4 predicted proteins | sample 5560081 | NCBI WGS metagenome assembly JAABUW01 (sample SAMN10711882, study PRJNA513363) | rock metagenome | isolation source: Antarctica rocks | place: Antarctica: Victoria Land, Knobhead sud
TTATTGCTTGCTTGTAATTCGACTAAATATATCAATTGTTTTGCGTATATTGTTCTTTATAGTATATAGAATATAAAGAAGTAAATAGAGTAAAAATAACAAAAAAATAAAAAAGTAGATAAAGTAATATTCGTCAAATAACAATAAAGAGATTTGATATACTAATCTTTTATTAATTTAGTACGAAAATCGTAATTACGTTATTATCTTAATAATATTTTTTAATACTATGTTTGCTCTCTTTAAAGCAATGTAGTTTACTCTTTTTTAAATTATAATTAACTCTCTTTTAAGCAATATAGTTTGCTTTCTTTAAAGCTATAATTAGCTCTCTTTTAAATATATAAATTAATTTCTTTTATTGTTGTTTGTTCTTTGTAAAATTTATAATCAAACAAACCTAATTTGTTTGCGCAAAAATCTTTTGTGCGATTTAAAAATATATATCGATTTCTATTTGTTAATAATAGTACTTTTTGTTTTTCGTAGAATGCGATTAAAGTTGTCGCGATAATAGTATTAAAAACTATTAAATTGAAAATCTTTACAAACTCAAGCTTATAATCTATTGAAAGATCTAACAAACAATATAATAAATTATTAGTTCTCTAGAAGATAATTATATATAAAGAGTAAAGATTGCAAAATATATTGTAGCTCTCTAAACTAGTTTCAATTAAATCGCAAAATATATTGTAGCTCTCTAAACTAGTTTCAATTAAATCTAGCTTATTTAAATTACTTTAAGTTAAATCTAATCTAACTTGTAAAGCAAGTTAATTAGAATTTGACAAGCAACTCTTTGATTTGTTTGTCTAATATTGCTTTAGTCTACAAGCTTCAAATATATTAACATTATATTGCGCAACAGAAATTTAAATAAATCTTAAGAAGATTAAATAATTTTTAGGTAAAAAGCTTCTATTTATATATATAATATATAAGTCTTTCTAGACTTTGCAAACTTTTATTAATAATTTATCTATAATTATTTAAATTTAGCTAAATCTTTATTAGCGCTTAGTAAATTTAAGAATAAAAGTCTTAGTTTTCTATAATAATTTAATAATTTTAAAAATCTTGCGTTTAAAGCTTTTAAACAAGTCTTTATTAATTAATTTATTCTTTATTATTTCGATTTTAATTTAAAGATTTAAATCGAAAGCAATATCTTTAATTTTGTAATTATTGTTGTGCTTTTACAAATAAACTTAAATAAATTGCTTTATTTAATAATTTATATATTTAAAATTATATTATTTATAAAGTGCAATTACAAAATCTAGAACAAAAAACTATTAATTATTGTTTGCGCTTTTAAGAAGTAATATTTAGAGTATATTAATATATTTATCAAGTAGTTTATTAAAATTATTATTAATTATTGCAATTTAAAGTATTTTATAACTATTAAGCAACTTAATTGTTATTAAGTTTGTTAAATTAAATTTTTGTTCAAATTTAATTTTAAGATTATCTATTAATTAGATATATTAGATGCAAAGTTAAACAATAAACAATTTAATTAAACAATTATACAATTGTTTTTTAATAAAAACAATTTTTGGAATTAGTTTTAATAATAAATAATTCTTAAATAATATAACTTAAGATCGAACATAATTAAAGTTACGTATTAGATTAATATTATTATTATTAAGTATTATTTACAATCTAGTAATAAATTTAGTTTGTTTGCTTCGAAACTTTATTAAATTTAAACTAATTGCTAATAAGAGAATTGCAAACATTGGCAAATCGAGGAGACAACTCGTCAAGTTCAAAATGCAGATCTAGCCTAGGTGACCCAAGGTTGACCCAAGGCTTGCTTGGGGGATCCTCGGAAGCTTGCATTTAGAAGGCCAAATAAAGTTTGACAAAAAGTATAATTATTGATGTTCGAGATGCGCACGAACTCTTGTAGTACTTTGATTAAGTCTCTATTTGTTACTTATTTATATTATAGTAATTTGTATAATAGAATCGAACAATTTGTAAGATTTTTACGCGAAAGTAATGCGACAACAAAGACGTCTTTATTGCGTAATTAAAATATGTGATAGATTGCGTTTATAGATTGCGCTCGCAATAGATTGCGTTCGCAATAAATTACATTTGTAAATCTTAACAACGCACGAATAATGTTCGAAGAACTCTTTATTATCTCTCAAATTTTTTGATTGACTACGAGCGATCTTGGGTCAATCGTATTTTGCTAATGGGGCTCGAGGGCCAAAACATGCGCACAACAATCTTGGGAGCCCCCAATTGCTAAGAGCTCCCGGGGAGGATTATCCCAATTTGTCGATGAAAGTTTGCAAAAAGTTTATTTAAATCTTGTTAATAACTAATAAAAATATAGGATTATTAATATCTTTATTGTTTGCAATATTTGTATTATTTTAACAAAACAAACTTTGCTTTGCTAAATAGACTAATTGTATTAGATTAAGTTATCGAGTTCGAGTTAAATATTTGATTCGAATCAAGTTAAGTCGATTCTAAAAGTTAAAATCGAAAAGTCGATTTAATTTCTAATATTAGAATTGTCGAGTTAGATTAATTCCTAATATTGAAACCGAAAACCAAATTATATAACTTAATAGTAGTTTTTTAAAAACGCAATATTTTGGCAAAAGTAATGTATATATATAATATATGTTAGTAGTTATTATAATAAATAACTAAAATAGTTTAAAATATATTAAAACTAGTTAATATTAATTAATTTTTAGTATTTTTTGACGTCGATTCGATTCCAAAAGTTAAAATCGAAACTTAAGTTAATTCGATTTGATTTAATTTTAAAAAAATTAACATTCGAGTCAATTTCTAATATTGGAATTATTAAGTCGAATTAATTCCAAAAGTTGAAATCGAAACTCAATCTAACAATTAGTCTATTGCTAAATCTCTTCTTTTAATTTCTTTGCTTATTATTGTTGTATTTACAATTTCTTAATTTATAGTTTTTTTATCTTTAGCTTTAAATTCTATCTTCTTGCTAAATATACTTGTTGCGTCTATATTTTAATTACTTATATTTATAATTTTTTTACAAACTAATCTTTGCTTAATATTGCAATTAATTTAATAATAAAAAAGAAATTTAAGATAAAACTTAATTTCGAAGTTTTTGTTTAACAAATATTAAAGATATATATATATAATAAAGAGATAAAACAAATTATTTAAATTAAGAAAACTAATAAACAGAAGATTATAGCTATTTTTTGTAGAATAATTAAATTAAAACTTAAAAACTATATAATATTTAAATATTTAATAACTAAAGTTAAGTATTTATTTGTTTAAAATAAAATATATATATTTTAAAACAAAAATAATATTTTTTAAGTTAAAGCAATTAAATTTTAATATAAATTGTTAAGCACTAAATATCTAGATCAAATAATAATATTCGAAAAAAAACAATATTACTACTATTAATTTATATTATGTTTAAATATTAAAAAATATATTAAAAGTTGTTCGATTTACAAGTATATTAAATTATATTGCAAGTATAAATATAATCTATTAAAGTTTTTGTCTATTCTAGATTGTTATTAACAAAATATATTTTGTAAGTTTATTATTTCTTTGTTATTATATTGCTATAAAAAAAAGATCTTTCAATATATTTTAATAATAATTAATAAATTATTTAAAGTTAAAAGGTTCATATTTATAGATTCTTTAAAAGTTAAGATTGTTATTTAGATCTTTATTAATTTTGTTTAATATTTTAAGAACTTTCTAGTTATTGTTGTTTTTAATAGAGATACACAATTTATTACTTATTTTTAACAATATCTTTTCAAAAAATTGGAAATTAAATCTAAATTATTAATTTCATTTTATTTAGAAATTAACAATTAAATCAAGAATATTAATATTGTTTTTAAATAATATCTTCGAATATATATACAATATAATTAGAATAACTAGATTAATTATTTTGCTATTGTTAAATTTGTTGCAAACAATTATATTAGCAAATCTATTAATTTATTATTATTTTTTGCTATTGAAGACTATTTATTACAATTAAATCTAAAATTATTTAGAGTTTTTTTTAACAATAATATGTTAAAAGCTTGTTACAATATAAAAAACATTAATAAGATTACTAAAAAAATTAAAATTTTGTAAAATTTTCTTTATTAAAAGTTTGTCTAAATCTAAATTAAGTAAGTAAAGTTTATTAATTATAAATATGTTGTAATTTTAAAGTTTAAGATTAATAATAAAATTATATTTAATATTCGAAATATTAAGATAATTCAATTATACAAGTTTTTACAAAATATTTTAAGCAATTAACAATTATATTTACAAACTAGAATTGCTTAAATTAATAAAAATTTATTTAATATTTTATTTATAACTTTTGTATTTTAACAAAAGCAAGTCTTTACTAAATTAACAAATTAAGCTCTTGTTATTTATTAATGCTATTAACAATACTAGCAACAAAGATCTTAAATATTACGTTAAAAATATCGAGATATTACAATAAAATATATGCAAGAACAATAATAATCTAAATCTAAATCTAATTATTATTAATTACAAACGCAAAATACTATAGTATTAAATACTCTTTATTAGATTGATCGTTAGATCGGGTTTCGATTTCAACTATTGAAATCGACTCGACTCGACGATTTCAATTCTAGGAATCGACTTAGAACTTAAGTCGATTTCTATTATTTTGGAATCGACTCGACTCGACTCGAGTCGATATTCGATTTCAATATTAGGAATCGAATCGAATTGCTAAGGAATCGAAAATTACGTTATTATGTTAAGAATTACTAATTTTAGAATTTTTATTATTAATAAAATGCAATATTTGCAGCTATAGACTCTATAGATCTTATAGATGCAATTTATTAATAAAATGCAATATTTGCATCTATAGACTCTATAGATCTTATAGATGCAATTTATTAATAAAATGCATTATTTGTATCTATAGAGTCTATAGAATCTATAGATGCGATTTAATTATTTTCTTTTTAAAAAGTAGTAATGCATTACTATAATACATTATCTTATTATAATTTAAATAATTAAATATTATTAAATATATATTAACTATATATTGACTACATATTAACTATTAATAATTATAATATAATTATTTAAATAGTCTTGACGATTCGAGTCGATTTTTTGAGTTGAATTTCGATTTTAATTCTAGGAATCGATTCGACTTAACTTGGTTTTCGATTTCAACTTTAGGAATCGACTTGTCAAAATTTTTGAGTCGAGTTGACTTGAATCGCCAAGATTTGAATCGATTAATCGATTCGATACAATTAATCTACTCTTTATAGACTATATAGACTACAATCATAAATTTAAATAGCTAAATTACTTTATAGTTAACAATTGCTTTAATTTTGTTGTTAACTTTTATTACAAATATCTAAATATAGCAAAATCTTACTAGATATTTAAGACATCTTTTAATTAAAAATCTAATAAGTAGAATAGTTTATCTCTATATATTTCTTGCGTTCTTTTATTATCGTTGTTAAATATTTTTTAATATACTTATATCTATAGCTCTTGTTGTTATATCTAGAATTAATATAGAAATATATTACTAATATATTATTATTATTAGAAGTTATTTGCTATATATTTGCAATTAAAATTAAATATTTCTTTAAAATTAGATTTTCTTAATATATTATCTTGTCTTCTGCGTTAATTAACAAGAATCTTAAAAATATATTATCGATATATTATTATTGTCGAAAGTTAATTAATATATATTTACAATTCTTGTTATTGTCTCTATAGTGCTCTTGCTAGATATTCTATATTATTGTATTTTTTGCGTTAATTAACAAGAATCTTAAAAATATATTATTAATATATTATTATTGTTAAAAGCTAGTTAATATATATTTGCAATTCTTGTTGTTATCTTTATAGTATTTTTGTTAGATATTTTATAAATATTTTTTCTAAATATTTTTTAAATAAGAGTTAACTTAGCATTTCTAAATATACGCACAATTGTATATAAATTGTTGTCAAAACACTTTTATATTATTTTCTTTTTCTATATAACAAATTTCGATAAACGTATTCGAAAATAGTTAAAATTTAATAAGTTTCGATTACTTAACATTGTTTAAGACTAATTGTTAAGTCGAATTTCAATTCTAAGTTTGCAATCTAATCCGAATTGTCGATTTTAATTTTTGGAATCGATTCGATTTAATTTGAGTCGAGTATTTCATTCAAACTTAATAACTCAATCTAACATAATTAATCTACGTTGTTATTTGTCTTTGATGTTGTTAATTCTCTCTTATATTACGTAATTAATCGATTTTCTAAATTCTCTTAAACGTAATCGATTTCTCGAATTCTCTAAAATATAATCGACTTCTATTTTGTTGTCGACTTTCTAATTTTCGCGTTACGTAACTTAGATCTTTTCTCTTGAAGTTAGAGTTAATAATCTTTTGTATCTCTCTTAGTTTTTTTGTATTTAATATTTTCTTAAAATTTATTTATCTATTTCTCTCTCTTCTTAATTTTGTTGTTATTTGACAAATTATTCGAAACTTGATTTTCGTTACTTAACAATTACTTAATATTTAATTTTAAATATTAGACTATATTTAATAAATATATCTAATACTAATTAAAGATAATTAAGAGTTAACTAGAATGTTATTTGTAGTATGCAAGCTCTTTACTTTGCATGTTATTGTTTTTTTTATATTTTGTTTCAAAAAAAAAGTTAGTTATTCTCTCCTACTTAACAAATTTATTCTCTCGCTCGAAGCATATCAAAAACTTCAATTTATTTGTTAAACAATACTTGATATATACTCGATATCAATCGAAGCTTGTATCTAATAAATATTCGAAATTTATTAAAGTTAACTAGAAATACTAACTAAGAGACTCGATATTATTTTGTCGAAGCTTGCGAGTAAAAGAAAGAAATAGTATTACAATTTTAGATTAGATAGACTTTGCTCTTTAATTACTTTTTAAATTTTCGCTCTTTAGTTTCGAGTATACTACAAATAGCGTCTAGCGTCTTGACACTTATAGTATTTATGTTTATTTTTTGTATATAATTAGTTTTGCATAGCTAGTATTCTTGTCAATTAATTATATACTAGTTATTAAAGCTCTAATTCTAACAAAAAGTAAAAAATATTTACTATTTATTTGTACTAATAAGTTTATCAATAATATAAAATAAGCTACAAAAAAAAATTTAGAATCTTATATAAAAAGTCGAAAATATTCGAAAAATAAAGTATCTTTTTTAAACAAAATATTAAGATTATTATTAAAATTAAAAAGTTTACAATTGTTTAATTCTTGTTAAGTTTTAAAGATATTTTCGAAGTTAATTTTTAAAAACTAATTAAATAGAATTGTCGAATAAAATTAAGAAAAAACTTATAAACTCGATTGTAAAAAATTTGAAAAAGTAGTCAATTAATTAAAAAAAGAAATGTTAGATTCAAAAAGAATAAGAATTTCTTTTGTATTCGCAATAATTTGTTAATTTCTTGTACAACTTCGAAATTAAAAATACTCTTAACTATATGTTGTGTAACACTTGACGAAGACATTCAATACAACAATTACTTGTATAGCGAGCACTTCTGCGAATTTAGAGATTAAGACGTTTATCAAATGTAATTCAACTATAGAGGGTAGACCAAAATGCAACTAAAACTCAGGAGGGGCGAAGATGTAGATCTCTAAGTTCTGCAGCTATGAAAATGTTCTAAGTACGGGCGATTCTGCACTAAACCGGATTCGGCCTAACACTGTGTCATATTACCCATTTAGCATCGCCTCATGCTGGCCGCCATAGCGCTCGCCGGAAATAGGCAGGGTTTCGAGGATTTTCTGGATCTCGGCCATGTCTTCGTCGGTGAGCGACGCAGGCTTGCAGTTCTCGATGATGCGCGCCTCCTTGGTGGAGCCGGGGATGGGGATGGCGCCCTGGCGACACACCCAGCCGATGGCCACCTGCGCCGTGGTCACGCCCTTGCGCTTGGCAATCTGCCCCACCGCCTCGACGAGCTTCAAATTCTGATCGAAATTTTCGGGCTTGAAGCGCGGCAGCATGTGCCGGAAGTCATTCTCCGCCAGGTCGTCGAGCTTGCGTAAATCGCCCGTCAGCAAGCCGCGGCCGACGGGGCTGTATGCCGCGATGGGAATGCTAACTGTTGTGTGGATCACAGTGTAAGTAGATGGGTTTTTTTTTTCTCTGCTTCTTTTTCAAGAGGATAACGTACGCTCATGGCACACGTCCGCAATACCGTTGTAAAGAGGGTCGGGCGTGAACAGGCTCAGCTCGATCTCGACGGCCGAGACGGGATGTACGGCATGGGCCTTCCGGATCGTGTTCGCGCCGGCCTCGCTCAACCCGACGCCGCGGATCTTGCCCTCCTTGACCATTTCGGCCAGTGCCTTGATTGAGGTCTCGATAGGGACCTTAGGGTCGACCCGCGCACATTCGAAGACGTCGATAGGCTTGATGCTGGGTGGCAGCACCTTCACCGCCTCTTCGACAGACGCGCGAATACCCTCTGGGCTGCCGTTGGGGCCTTCCTTCGGGTGGTAGGCGCCTTTGATGCTGAGCACCACCTTGTTGGCATCCTCGGGATACTGTTCGAAGTAGTGCTTGATCAGATGCAGCGAATTTGCCTGAGGCGTCCCGTAGTGTAGGCTCTGCATGCGAGTCAGCCTAGCTCTTCTGGGTAGTCTCTGCTTGATGGACCCGCAAGCTGAACAGAAATACATAGAGATACTATTCTTTTACTCAAAAAGCCACACTTACACCGTTCCAGAAGTTGGCACCCTGCTCCAGCGCCGTCTTCATTGCTTTTACCGCGACCGGATATTCGACCAGCGCCCACGGGATCGTCAAACCTGGAGCACGCACCGTCAACATGGCATTCTCACATGCTCGCTAAGAGCTTGCCTTGAGCCTCTGCACCCTGGAATGAAGAAAGCATACAACCGCCGGTTACTCACCCAACATGCCGTACCCAACGGGACCCACGGCCTTGCCAGCGACGGTGGTAAGCGCTGCTCTGCCCATGCTCGCCATGGTGAAAGATGTCGTGTGGCGTTTGAGATGGAGAAAGGTAACGAGCGATGAGTGCTACTTCGCTTCCCGATACTGCTACTACGCTTCCCGATATTGCTGGAGAGGAAGGTGTGTAGTGGTTATGATATGAGACGTCGGGTCCGAACACTTCTTCTTTGATCGGTACTTTGATTCAATGACCGACTTCCACGAGTCATCCAGCATAGAAAAGGTTTCCTGTGTTGGCAGCTGTAGTCATTGCGTGTACGCTGCCCGCGCTCGAGTCTACCTCGTGATGCTGACCGCATCCTCCTCCCTCGGCCCTACTTAGGCTCGACTATCTCCGTAAGTACGCCCAATGCCTTACTTAGGCCCGATTATCTCCGCGAACTTGAACCTAAACACAATGCAAAGCCGGTCTCGGCAACCCCTCAGCTGTCCGATCGGGCATATACAGTACATTGCTCGGGGCTGTAGATCACTACTCATGCAGCAATCGCGTAGGCGCGCAAGTCTCATGGAGCCCCACGTCAGTCAAGCATGATAGGGATCCAATGCGAGAATGAGATGATTGATTCTTGGACAGGACAGACGTAACCCGCGATATGCTGCTCACGTTGAAAACCGGGACGGAAGGTAGGGTAGGTAGCTGGAAACCCTTGACTGTCATGCCCTACCGTCTCTGCGAGCTCGCACAGTCTGGGCCGTCTCGGCATCTGATAGCCTCACTACAGCAGTAGAACCCGGCCGTGTATTTTGGCATTCCCAAGCTCAAATGGATGAAGCTAAGAGTTATGACCAGGAAAGGCGGAGGGATCTGTGTGTACGTGGGAACACCACAAGGGAAGATGATCGATTCTGGCTAACTAGTGGGCGGGGCCTCATACCTTAACACCGAAAACACCGAAAACCCCCTAATAGCCGGCCGCAGCCAATCGAGCCCCACCGGATATAATCGGCCCGATCGAAGAGTCGGAGAGTTCAAAACTTCTAGTATCCATGACCTTTCATCAGGACAACGCAATGCTTGAGTCGCTACCATAACAAACAAGCTGTCTATACCGTGCTATTGCTATTACCTGCCCCAGAAGCATGCCCACCCACAGGAGCTCGAACGCAGACCATCACTAGGTTTACGACGACTTAGCCATACTTGGAAGCTAATACCATCAATATCAAGCAGCTCCATAAACTGATTCCAATGATTCTTCGTGACGGGGTCCTCCATCAGATTAATTTCGACGCCTGTGAACGATGCAAGGTCGTATTAGCCTGTGAGTCCCAAGCTGCCGTCCCTGATGCGCAAGGTAAACTGTGAAGCCCAAGCCATAGCCACTGACGTTGAGGCTGGGGCCAGGCTTTAAGTCCTATGAATGGGTGCTTCGTCCCGACCCGCCTTCTATTATCTCTCCAGCTAGGTACCTACCTACATAGCTTCTGAAACCCGCCACGGAAGCCGGCCTGGTTATCTGGGGAGAATCTCTATTCCTCCTGACCCTCTTCCGCGGTGATTGAGCGGGGTCGCTGACATGGGAATTCAGTGCTGCTGCTGTCGTCGTCGTCGTCGTCGTCGTCGTCGTCGACAGCCTGGCCGTTTTGTTGATTATATATATATATTTAGGTAACCACTCCACACACACCACCCTACTTTGGCCATACACCACCGTGAACTTTGCACATACACCACCCCTCGCACTAAGCCTAATTGGGTAATTTTTAGGGTCCACGCGTCTTTTGTTTATATCGTTGTCGTCGTCGTCAATTTTCTGCATTTTTGTTGTCGTTATTAACATTATTCTCTTTACTATCTTACTATGTCTCTTGCATCGCTTGAAGAAGATGTTTATCTATTACTTAATAATCTTATTAAGACTATTAATAAGCATATAGGAATCGAAGACTACGCAATTGTCAAAGATTGCTTTAAACAATTCAAAAAGAATGTTTTAATAAAAATCTTTGTTAGATAATGCAATATCTACGACAAGACTAAATTTGTTAACAATAAATATTGTGTTATATCTAGTTAAAAGAAGAATTGCAATTTTATTGTTATTGCGAAGCTAAAAAATAATTACGAAAATTCAAAAATTAATAAAGAGCAATAGTATCTAAAGATTGTTAATTCTTATTATAACTACTCTTCTATTAATTAAAGCGCGCATTTTGTATTGCAAAAAATAGCTATAAATGTTGCAATTAAGAAAAAGATCGAAAAGAAGTTTGTTAAAAGCTCTAAGACAACAACAATCTTAATAAATTTTTGTCTTAATAGCGACTTAGAAAATTCTATCTTTAAATCGCAAAATATTTGAAATATATATTAAGAACTAAAGATTAAATAGCTTAAATACTTAACATTTACTTAGATATTAATAAAGATCTTAAATAATACAAAAAAATAATATATAAATTACAAAAAAAAGAAATATAGTAATAAATTAAAATAGATAAACGTTTGCAATCTTGTTATTGTCTTTAATTAATTATAGATTTCTTCTTTTTATATTAAAATATATATAGCAACTTCTACGCAATAACTTGAAAATTCTTATTATAAATTGTATTTATAAGACAAATAAATACAAAATATTGTTATTTATTATTATTGAAATAATATATTTAAATATCTCTTTCTTTGTTGTCTTTTGTTTTATAAAAGACAAGAATTTTAACAACTACTACTAAATATTAGAGACAATAAAACAACTTTACAATTATCTAAATTTGCTCTATTCGAAGATTGTTTTATTTAACAATAATAAAGCTTTTGCTTTAGCTATATTAAATATCTTTAATTGTCGCAAATTTAATCGCAAAATCGTATATTATATTTTATATATCTAATATATTAACAAAAATCTTATAAAGTATTGCAAAAAATACTTTTAAACAAAAAAAAAGATCTTGTTTGCGCAAGTAAAACGCAATTGTTTATTTCTCTATTAAAGCGAAGCTTAACGCAATCTATTAAAGCTTTTATATAAAATATATTAAGATAAATATGCGAATCGATCTCTATATTGAAGAAAATATCTAATCGCAACGTTAAAAGTAAGTCAAATACTATACTAATAAAATTTTGTACTTCGACAATATTATTATTTTACGTAGCGAAGACGATTATCGCGTAGTAAAGAAAAAGCTTTAGTTTTTGATCAACAATCTTTATACAATAACTACTAGAATAAAGACATTGCTTAGTAGATAATATTATAACTACAACAACAAAATCGAAAAGACAAAAGTATATCTATTAAAGAAGTTGCGAAATCGACTCTTTTTAAAAGATTTTATTGTCTTTGTTAGTTCTATAACTTTAAATATAATGTTACAAGCTTATCAAAGTTGTATTAGTAATTTAGATTCTATATTGTTTAAACAACTTTGCTATTATATTTGCTATACTTAAGAAGCAAGCAATCTAAGTATAATGTTTGCAATGTTCGACAAACAAATATTGCAAACAATTATATTTATATTGTTTAACAAACAAACAAAATAAGCAATTAGTATTTTCTTAATATATAGAAAATAAAATACAACTCTTTTATAAATTGTGTTTAACTTATTATAGATTTTTACTTATTGTTACTCTAATTTATCGAATCTCTTTTAAGATTTATTAAATATAAAAATTGTCTATAGTTGCAACTCTTGTTATCAAATAATTGCTTATATTGTTTAAAAACGTCTATAAATCTCTTTAATAACACAACTTTAGTCTAATATCTATTAAAGAAAGTACTAGCGTAATATTTTAAATATTTTAAGAATATCTATATTAGATTAATGCGCTTCTATTTCAAGCACTAGCTTATTAGTATTACGTCAATTATCGATTATAAGAGACAACAAAATTAGAATTAATAAACTCGATATCTACTATAAAAATTATATCGATCTAAAGAACTAACTTATGCTAATAAATATTTATTTTATTTTTTATTTTGTTTTAGCAAATCAAAAGACGATTTTTGTATTAATATTTTTTAAAGAAAGAGCTCAATATTAACTTAAATCAAACTTACAAAAGTATTTAAAAAATAATAGCAAAAATTCTTGTGCAATATTTATAGACTTCAATAACTTTAAAAGAGAGCTTCAAAGAATTTTTAAAATATTTAACAAAAAACAAATTGTAAAAAGAGTAATTTAATATTTAACTTAACAAATTTTTGCAACAAACTATATAGCTAGATTCTAAAAATATATTAATTTAATCAAATAAAACAATATTGTATTTATAACAATATTTTGACAAAATCTTAAAAACAATCTTAAGAACAAAATTATATATAACAAAAAAATTCTTAATAACATATTTAATCTTATCGAAGTAGCTATCGATTTTAACAACAAACTATATAAAAGAGTTATAAAAAAATATATAATTAATTTTAAAAAAGAACAAGAATCTTCTTTAAATTAGCGATCGAATATTAGTAAAAAGAATTTTATTCTAATTAGAAGTACAATAATTTAAACTATTATAAATCTATATTAATAAAACTAAATTCTATTTAACAATATAAAAAAAAAACTTAGAGAAAAGCAAAATAACAAATTCTAGAAAATATACTATTTATATAGTAAACTAGATTACTTTGCAAGAGATTGTTAATTATAAAACTTAATAGATTGCCAACAAATTAATACTATATTAAGAGAGATATTTAATAGCTAAAACAATATTAAGAAGCAAATTAACACAAAGACAAATACTTTTAAAACTAGATCGAACAACAACTACTATTTGATAGAAAATCTAAATTAATTATAGAAAGTTCTAGATAAAATATTATTAAATAAGATATTCGCAGTTACGCAAAAAGTTAATTAAATACTTAATAAAACTATAAAAACAAAACAATTAAAAATATTATACTTTTATTTAGCAACAAACTTAGACAACAAATATAATTAGAAAAACTTTTACAAATATTTAAACAATATTATAAAATATTTTAAGACTTTAGCTAGTTTATTGAAGAAACAACAAATTAATTAAATTGTAAATAAATGCAAGAAAGCACTAGAAAGCGACGTTACTATTAAAAAAGAAATTTTTAATAAAATTAAACAACAACTAAGCAATATAAGTTTATTTTAAAAGAAAATAAAGAAAGCAAAGAAATATGCAATACTTAGTTGAACAAAATGTTATAACAACTTATATTAAATTTATCTAAAAGACAAAGAAGAAATTAATTGATTTTTTAGAAAGCTAAAGTTATTAACTTAGCATAGAAAGAAAATTTAGCGCAAACAAACGCTTAAAGTAGAAGTTACAACAATAAAACAAAAAAAAGTTCAAATTTTTTAACAAAGAGTATATTACAGAAATACAATATATTAGTTTAATAGTAGCAACTAAACTTAATAGTATATACATAATATTTTATTATATTAATTAAAATTAATAGTTGTTAACTTATTGTAATAGTTAATTCTAATATAATAGATAATTTTATAGTTAGAGTTTTTGTTAAAAGAAAAAAATATTCTACTTAAAAGAAGTCTAATATATACAATTTAATAATTGTAAATAAAATTTTATTATTTAACAAAAATAAAAAAGTAAATAAAGAAACAAAATTATTATTAATA
>JAABUW010006442.1_pt1 | contig 14703 bp, 19 predicted proteins | sample 5560081 | NCBI WGS metagenome assembly JAABUW01 (sample SAMN10711882, study PRJNA513363) | rock metagenome | isolation source: Antarctica rocks | place: Antarctica: Victoria Land, Knobhead sud
GCGAGGGTGAGTGGGCGGATAGTGGATGGTTGATGCTGAGAAGTGGCCTGATGTGCGGTAGACTGGTGAGCGATGGGATGGTGAGGAAGGAACCCGATAGCACGCGCGAGCTCGAGGCAGAGCGGCAACGTCGAGCAGGGCCATACGTATGCGGCCAACAGCAATGTAGATGCTGAGTGGGCAAAAGCTGATGCTGTTACCGCGTCTCACTCTATGCCGCGCGTGGCCGAAATGCTGTCGCGGCCCTAGACAGACAGGCGGTCCACGACGTACCGCTGATCCAGCCCTTCGCCGTGCCGCCCAAGATACATGGCCAGCGTGGCTCGTCGAGAGATTGCAATCGAGCGCTGCTGCTGTTGATGTGATGTGGTCACGGCTCCGCTCCCAAATGTAGAGCTGCTGTGGGGGAGCGGAGCGGAGCGGGAACGGGATGGGTGCCGCGCTAGGCCGGACTTGCGCACAGCTTCCGGTACCTTGGCGTCCGGTACAGCGACACTTTTTGATCCTTTTCGTGGACTGTTCAGATGAGGATCACCTATCTCATGTCACCAAACTTTTTGCCTGTCAAAAGGCTAGCTCACGAAACATCTGTACATTGGACGACAGCGCAACCTGTCAAGTGCTCAGCAGCTACGTTATTGGATTGGACCCAGGTTTCGGGTGGGCACATATCGATAGACTAGAGCAGGACGTGTTGATCGGAAAGTGGTCGCGAAGGCCATTATGGAAGATGCGCAGACAGACCTGCTTCTGGCAATTGGCTCGAACATGCACTCATGTGTCCTATTGCGGCTTCAAACCGTTGGCTATGATCTACTCCGTTCGCTGCTCAGGGCCATTTTCGTTGGGTACCGTTTGCTTGCTGTAGGCCACTTACTACCTCCGCCTAATAGCTGACACTTTCTGCTAGAGCCTGTACATTTCCGTCGGTCGACAGGCTTGAGTAGACACCACTCTGTCGCTCCCAGGATCCACCCGCCAGGTACGAGCGCAAGGCCTCGAACTCATCAATACCCGCGAACTCGCTTTGCTAAAGAGGTGAAACCCGCAAAGGCTCAACCTGTGAACCCTGTTATGCATTACAACACTCGAACTCATTACCTAGGCTCTTTAAACGAACCAACTCTACGTCGGTTTTGGCTGCGGATACCCGATTCAAAGTGCCGCTCTCATCTACCAACTGCAAGGAGCCGCTCGTTTGCATCGATCTCTCCTTTTCAACGTGCCGAGATGGTGGTCACTTAATTGAGGGCCCTGATGTGCTCCCGGCCAATTTGTGGTGTGCAAACTAGATACAGCTACCTTACCCATCGAGCCTTGGTTCGTTTAGGCAACAAACTCTTCTCCCTTCCATTTAACATCTTGCTACCTTTTCTCCACCTCGCTCTTTTCAACCACGCTGGTGCCCTTGCCGCGATGGCGAAAGCCAGCCAAAATCAACCCACCAAGGAGGCTGGTGAAGCGGCGCTATTGGTAACTGGACCAAAACAGCACACAACCTCTGGAGCCGGAATCTGGCAGCAACTTCTCCATTTCCTGCTCGCTGTTGCTTCCTTCCACAATCAAATGCTTCCGCTTGTTCGCTTCGCTGGAATCCTTTGGCTTCTTTACGGCTACATGATTCCTCAAGTGTATGCAATAGGCCTCCAAAACGTTACGGGTCCCGACTCTGGTCTATCTGGCAAAATCACCGGCAACGTCACTAGTGATACGACTCCGCACGCAGGGCACAGGATCATCGACTTCGGCAACATCAAATACTACAAGCTAAACTACTCTGTACAAGCCGGTATCATGCATAGAGTAGGAACCCTACTAGAAGCCTGCAACAACGCGCTTGAGTACGACGAGAGCCTTGTCGTAGACTCAAGGTCATACAACGCATCACGCTTCAACGCCTTGTCAGCCCCCAGCGCCGTTAAGCTTCCCAACCTCAAGGCCTACTTGGAAGGCTTTTTGAGAGTCTACAATCACTCACTTGAGATCAACGGGACTAATGATTCGGGCTTGCGGCCAAACAGTACGCCACACGACTCTCATGAGCGCGATGTCTCTGGTCAAGTGTCCGGTGTCCTGTAGACAGCGACTGTGAGTCGTCGCGAAACTTCGCAGGTCCTCGACAGCAATCTTTCGAATAACGAGGCTCCCGAGTTTGACACACCAGGCGTTGCTTCATGGTCAGTCGACACAACTTGCGTCGATGTGGGCATACCTGATGCGCGGAGCACCGTTGCAATGCTGTTGTCTGGCAATATTTCTCTCGACGAGCTACCTGCAATGAACCGTAGCGTTGTGCGCATTGCAATACCTCGATTGGCCATGGACCGCGAGACCCTGGAAGTTCTAAACTTGGAGAATGTTACGAAGAGCATCTCAAAGCTACATGATATGTCTGCGTACATGGTACGTATGGAGCGTGGGATCAAGGACAGGTGGATCAGGTCAATAGCGCGAACGATCACCAATTCCCTCAAGTTCGTGAGTTTGCCTGACGACCGTTGATTACGAGACCCTTACTGACAAAAAGACTTGCAGGAAGGTCCAGGTCCAGTTGCACAGGAATCTGTTAGCCGCATGCAACCCATGTTGCAACTCCTCGTTAGCACCAGCGAAGAGGCGACTCTGCTCATCGATGCGACGCTAAACGATGTCGGTCGCGTTACGGAGACCCTTCAAATATGGTACGAGGGCTGCGATGACCGCTGCCCCGACCCGACCACTAGCGGAATTGTTGAACTACGTCTACTTCGGTCCTCGAAGTTCGAAGCTCCCCACTCGCACTGCCGCGACTCGATTAATGAGGAGGTGGCCGCTTTGGCAGAGCTGGCTCAAAGGTTACGATATCTACGGGCTGCTTTCATTCATGCTCAAGAGAACACCGAGCTCTTTATGGAACGTACGCAGCTTATTCAGGCGCTGGGATCGTCGCCGTCTCGCTTGGAGTTATGGCGTGCAGTGAGCCTGAAATATCCCGGTCTGTACACGTTCGAGAGCTACGTCAATGTTGTAGTGAGATCGAACAGACTTGGGAACACCACGGATGGAGGCGTCACGGCATAGCAGCACATCGAATGTGGCTTCGAGATATGCTAATGCTGAACAAGAAGAAGAGGGCACACTCGCCAACACCCGGTCTTACGGAGACTACACACACTTACATGACTTGCTGGCTAGCACCACTGTCATTCCCGCAAACTAGCAAAAGTCAACCCAGATATCTTGTAGCATAGTGCGCAATCTACGTTGCCCTGGAGCGCTTTCCACATTGACTCCCCGCTCTTGATGAGGTTCTACTGCTGGACAGCATGCGAGGCCTTGCTGTTGCTAGACCGAACACAAACGACGCCTTCTTGCTCTGATCGTATGAGTAGGACTTCTCGACCGGCGTTTCAGAGCCTTCTGCTGAAAGAATAAGGCCCATGGGCTGTCGACGAAGGGCGTCAGCAGCAAGGTCATCTCGATCAAAGAATGGCTCGACATCTTGAACCAGATTCCGATTAGACACAAGGAAATCACTACTGACTGGACCATATGCCACTAATTGGACGAATATAATGCACATTCCTATGATCGAATAACGCTCATCACCGGTTAGCGAATTCTTGTGTGGGGTCTGTCTCTTGTTAGCACCACACTCATGCGCACGTCTTCGAGGCCGATGGGACACTTTGCTTGATCCTGCTTGCGCCGTACAATGTCTTGAACGCCCACCTCCCGACGCCCTCTCACCTCTTCTTCGCACCTAACCTTTTCCAAACATCCGCGCTCTACACAGTAGAGTACGTCGGACGGTCGGGCCTGTACAGCCACGTATCTTCTGCAAGCGTTCGATGGTCCTCGTGGACACACGCTCGCCGCTAAATATTGAACGGCTTCGACATGAGCTGAAGCAAATTGCCGACTTTCATGACTTCGCTGCTATAGCAGCACGGCTACGGCCGTGTGACGAGGCCTGCCTCGAACTGCTGATCCGAGCTTCGGTCGTGTTTCTGTCCAGGTCGAGCATACGGTTCTCGAGCAAAGTCGGCCGTCGACAGAACCATGCAGAAGGTTACGACGCCGATGTTGCTAATGACCGAATCCCAGAAGGTGCCGCTTGACTCGCAGGTAATGAGATGTACCTCTTCATGTTCTGAGCCAGCCCGGCGTGCATGTCCGCGGCTCCGGCGCTGTGGACGAGGAAATTCGTCGCCTCGGCGTTGTTAGATGATGCGATTCTCATCGTGGCGATGTCGAGTTCTTCCTACACGAAGCTGTAAATGATAGATTCATCGCGCAATGCTCATACTACTCGTATAGGACTCTGCCACCGAGCCACTTGTCGCTGAGTCTTGAACCGCTCTCTCCTCCAACATCTCTTGGCCATTTCTTGCAATTATCCTCCCCAGCGGCTCTCCGGACGCTTTGTCCTCACAGTTTACATCGAAAATCCCCACAACCATGCATGCCCCCTTGTGCGGTTCTTGCTCGACGCTGATGAGATGCGCCACAATCGGAGAGGGAAAAGTGGTCAGTCACATCGACAGCAATTTTCCCGTGCGCGAGGAATGGGAGCCTTCATTGCTGCTGGGGCCGCTGCAGGGAAGAAGTAGGGGGGTGGCCCAGCAAGAAGCTTCCGGGTGCCTGCGGACGAGACGAACAGTTGCTATGCGCCGAAGAGCGTTGGAATGAGAATGCTAGAGAACCGCAGTTCAAGAACATTTGAGGCGCGATTAGGTTTGAGACAAGGTTTCAGATAAGGTTTGCGGGGGGTCGAACTATTCTTAGACTCTAGACACGAGGCTGACCCTCGCACGCATTGTCTAGCAACTCTTTCTCATGCGCTGGAAACCGGTCTCCGGTCTCCTACTATCCACGAACGAGTGTGTCTATATTAAGTCAGTTTCTCGAGAATATCCTCTCGCAAACTTCCGTTCATGGTAACACCGACGTCAACAACGCGCTCGATACAGCGACCTTCGTCTGATAAGAGATTCCACACCCTCTGGTCGACAGTTAAGCTATTGCACCGCCGAACAGACCTCAATTTCCATGCCCGATTGCAAACGAGCTCTCCGTTATGCTTCCCTGCTGCGAATATCGGTAACGCTCCTTGAGGATGAATGTACGACCAGGGACTACTCCTCAACACAGCCGCCAGCTCCTCTCGCTACGAGCCATAAGAATACCTGGCGCCGTAACAGCTGTGCCACCACTCCTGCAGCCTTCATCTTTCGCTCATCGTTCGCAAATGACGCCACAGACTCGAGCTAGAGCCATGTCCGACACCAGTACCTGCAAGGTCGACTAATCGCATGCTTCTTTCTGCGATTTCTTCTCTATGATGCTCTCGAATAGTATTGTGGTTTGGCCTGACTTTCGAGCTCCATAGAGCACACCTACACTCCAGCCGTAGATCCAGCGCCAACTCTACCCCCACCTCCATCAACAGCTCTTACACCACGGCGCCAGCGCTTCACAACGTGAGGGTAAGGCCCACCAGGTCCGGTCCCAACTTTTTGTCCATCGACTTCGGCTGCCTGGGACACTCAACAAATTTGACCAACTTCGATCAAAGCCTCAATATGTGAGCGCGTCTGAAGCAACTCAGCTCGAATGTGACCGACCTTGCGACATCGATGATGCTGGCGCTCAAAGCCCGGAATGTCCTGAGCCAGGTCTCGAGCCAGAGCTATCCTCACGTCTACTTGGTTCAGTGGCGAGAGCGACAAGTACGGAGGACCGGCAGAGACAGGATTCGGACGACGATGGCAGCAGCGCAGAGGGCCCTAGTATTGATGCCAACAGGGAAAGCGGAGAAGCTCGCCCTGAACGGGTGGCATCTCAGGACTTATATCCATCACAGAGCCACGTTGAAATCAACAAGTCGCTGGAGCGAGCCAGGGTGGAGCGACACCGTCCGTCGCTATATGGTCGATTCGGCTCGCCGGGTGAATCATTCGAGAAGCAGGCTAAAAGATCCAAGAAGCAAAGTTCGAGTACGACTCTAGTTAGAGTACCGGAAGTTGCGGAGATGTGTGACGCTCAAAGAGGCACCGACAAAGTCGAAAGTATAAATTGCTCGGACTCTTGGTTGAGTTTATCTTGTCTCGAGTCGGCAGGAATAGGTGCTCGGCTCTGCTGGGAGGGTTTCGGCTCTCCATGGCGTTCGCTATGTTTGAATCCCGTTGGGTGACTGACAAGCCGAAGACGAACGAGCTCAGGCGACTCCCGGCGCGATTCTGCAGGTTAGCAGTGCCCACCAACGGCCGAGGAGACGCTCTGCGCTTCTCGCTCCGGCCAAGTGAATGGTGAAGCGACTTCATAGAAGTCCGTACTTGCTGTGACCTTGATCTGCGCAAGAAACCTTCACGCAGCCAGAAGGGTACGGATTTGAAGTTGTCCCCATTATGGGAAAGGTAGAGCTAGCAAGATCTTGCGCTCTCCAAGTCGCATTCACGATATATCGGCGTCTACCGTCCTCTCGACTACGAGCCGGACATACGGTAGCATAGTCCGAGTGATTATTCCCGTCCGTTGTCTCCTTTGCACCGCTACCACGCCTCGAAGTTCAACATAGCTTGGCGAGCCAGGATGTCGAACCTTGAGAATACGGCAATCGGCCCAGTTCTCATAGTCGTGAATAGCGCAGGAGTGCGACTTCTGCCTATCTGTCAACCAACACTACCACAACAGCAATTTCCGCAGGCCGAACAGCATTCAGTCTGTTATAGAACATCTATTGTGCAGTCGATTGGTGTTGTTGTGTGAGATGCCGAAGTCGTACACTGTTGCCTTTCGACGCCTTGTTCTCTTGTGGAAGCTGGCGCTCAGCTGGAGGCTTCAACATGCTCGTTTTGGTGTGTGCCCGTTTAGCGCTCACGCTGCGAGAGGCGTTCCAGTTCAGGACGCCGTTTATTCAATATATCGCGCTTGCGGCTCTAGTCATTCGACTAGTGTCTCGAGGTGAATTGTGTAAAATGTAGACATTCCAGTCCTCCTCGGGTGAAACGTCAACTGTTGACCCTGTCTGCTTTTGCTAGAGCATAATATGATTAGCAACGATTCCAGTCTTGTCTGCCGCTTTGCACTTCAAGCGATAAATCTCACCGCTATCTCGCGGCAAAAGCTCCGTGCAGCCTGCGCAAGAGTCTTGATGCAGCCGAAAGACGTTGATGACGTCCGCAATGCTCTTTGCTGCCGGGAGGGTTTGGTCGGAGTAGAAGGAGGTCTCAATCGTGACCTACTCCATCCGGAGTCAGCCTTGCCAGGTCCCGGTATAGTCCCAGGTTTCTCGTAGGCCAGTCCAAAGGGTCGTCGTAATGATCATCAGCGATACGTCGGTCATTTTTGTGATAACGGTAGGGTAGTGTCTCTCGGTCGAGCTTCCCCACCTAGTCGTGGCCCCAGGTATAGGCGACGTCTGTGATCTGGCTGAGACGTTCTTTCTCTGCTTTGCTTCCTAGTGAGGAGTAAGCAAGATTGTTGAGGTGCTTCGTCTGCGAGATCGAGAGCAGGCTGAGATAAAGTGGCGATCTGCGTCGAGCTCTAGCGGTGGTTGGGTAGGTGTGTCGGTTATGCCTGGTTTTTGGGGTGTGGGTATATAGTGTATGGAAGATCAAAGAAGAATCAAAAAATAAAAGGGCATGAAGTGTAGAAATAGCAGCAGAGTGAAGAAGAAGAAAGTTGACATGTGAAGAGAGAAGGTGGATGGCACGGCATGACACGTCCCCCGGATCTAGTTTGCACGCAGCTCCTGCTTGATCATGTTTTCCTGTGTGCCACGCCCCTAACGGAAGAAGTCGCACATGCTCACCTACCTGTAGTTGGGCAGCGCCGAGATGACCGATTGAAGTTCTTGACACTGACCGAGCCTCCAGCATCCGCCAAGCGTTCTTATTCTACTGAGTGCTCGTAGTGGTAGTGATGGTGGGCGTGAAGCGCTGAGTGTTGCCGCAAGAAGACGATCTTAAGGTCGAAAGATGTGTGATCAGTAAAAGTGGCCAAATTATAGCTACATATGACATAAGTGTAGCCAGATCACGTGCGCCAGCGCCAATCGTAGATCAGAGCGAACCTCTAGGTCTTTACTGCTAGCACAGAGTACCACATTGTTACATTATGCTGCCTAGCCACTGGGCTCATGCGTGATGGAGGTTTTCACGAGCATGAAACCAGATTACAACAAACTGAAGTACAGTGGCGTTTTTTGGAGACAGATGCCCCGCCTCGGCCGAGAACCACTCAAATACACTTGACAATTCCCACTCACACTGAACACAAACTATCTAGGCGACAGCAAATCCATTACCTTGAAGCGTGAGACGGTATTGGAAAACGTGCACGAAGATGCTACACCACCGCACTCCAACCCCGGGCGGCAGCAGGACGAGGACATGTGAAGAGCCGTTCTTGCCTTTTGCGTCAAGCGCGCCTTCTAATCTTCACGCCATCATGAATAAGCCCAATCGCCGCGCCGTCCCTGACACCGACACCGACCCCACACATTTGACTATGGCGACTCTAAAGGAGTCGATCACGCAACTCCATGAACTAGTCAAGAGCAACGATACTACGTTGCTCGCGTGCTATCGCCGGTCATGGCACCAGCTACAGGCCGAGCGTGGCTTCAAGCCCGGCGAGATGAACAAGATACTACCGCCAAAAACCGCCGACATCATCCATACTATGGCGACCAGCGGACTTCCGCCCGCCACTATGAAGCACGTCCGGAACCTCACCCACTCGACATCGTGTTGGTCTCTCACCTTTTGCGACCTGTACGGTATCTTCGGCGAGTCCATTCGCTCCCAACGCCTGCTAGTCAACCTCCGCGAGCTTCGATTGAGATGCGAGGACTTCAATGATGCGTGGCCTGTGTTGTGTGAGGTCCAAACGGAGCGGCAGACGAAGCAGCGACGTGCGCCTGGTGTGAAGTCGGATGCGGAGTGGCAGCCAGTGGATGTGGACATCTGCATTCGTAGACTCCCAGCTACACCTATCTCGACGTTTGTCGCGTCCGAGGACAAACCGGGCGCGCGACAAAGTGGGCGCGAGAAGGCGAAGACGCTGGAAACCACAGACAAGACGCCCGTCCAGAACTCGCCCGCTGTGTCCCAGTCGGCTCTGCCTCCGTCCGCTTCGCCAAGCGTAGAGCGGCCGCGTAGGGCACCACCAGCAGACTTCGGCGACATTACAGACTTCGGCGACATCTTTCTCTCGGAGCGTCCTGCAAAGCGACGGCGCCTTGGCGATTCGCTTTCAAGCATCGAGCCCGGGTGGAATAACGAAAACCTCTACAATAACGAACTTACCACGTTGACTGCCGACTTCGATTCCGGCGATGACGACGACGCATTGCCGCCGGCGGACCTCGAGAATGTCTCTCAGGCTCCGCAACTGCTAAAGGCTACGAGCTCTTCGGCACAGGCCGACTCGACTACTAAAGCAGCTACTTACAACAGCAACGGCCATGACAGTGACCTCCATGACCGCGAGACTGCGGCTGTGAGCGACGCGTCCGGCAGCACGAAAGACATTGTGGGCATGGAGAACGTCACCGTACCTGAGACTACGCTCGCACCACCTGTAACGAGTGACATGAACACCGGTGTGCGACGGAAAACTATGCCTCAAACCCCGCCACACATCACTACGACAAAACTGGTCGTCGAACCTGGCCCAGAGCCTCGCATTGCGGCATCGAGCAATGCTCACGAGATTCCTGATACCCTAGACGTGATGTCGCTACAAGCTGCAGCACATGCATTGACGGACCGGACCTCCCAGGACATTTCGAGCGCCCTTGCAACGCTACGAGCTGACAAGTGGCTGAACAACTATGCAATCCAGCAGGTACTACAGGTGTTCAACCTTGCAGACAACTGCCATATTGTCGATCCTACCTGGGTGTCAGTATCGAAGCCCAACAAGCGCGTAGGAAGACGATATCGCGAGCAAGCATACCTTGCCGCAGATGACCGTATTAAGCTGATCATCGTGCCGCTCAACCACGGCAACACGCATTGGACTCTAGGCATCATTAACGTCAAGACCGGCAGCGTGGAGGTATATGATCCATTGAACAGTCCAAACTATACCATAGCTGCGAAAGAGGCACTGGCCGCCTTTGCGACGACCATCACGTGCAAGATGCCGCTTTCCTTTAGCTTCCCCAACGAAGCTGCCCGACAGCGAAATACCATTGACTGTGGGATTTACATACTGGTACATGCCATCTATCGCATGTATGATCTACCTTTACTTGGTGATGTGCATGGCGAGATTTGGCGATACGCGTTTGAGTGCTCCATCTCCACAGCCAACACGAAGCCTCCAAAATGGTCTCCGATACAGGAACAAGATACAATTCCTAAGGAGGGACGGACCCTCCGCGACCTTCTCCAAGCTGCTCGACGCCGCCTCGAAGTCGTAATGCCCACTCTGAGAGCCAGGATAAGCAAACTTCGACACCTTTCCGCAAGCTGCCGGGATGTCCAGAGACTCATCGAGGCGATCATGCCGGCGCACGAACGCGATACGAAGCGGAGCGATTACCAAAACGCCCAAGAATGGTGTACGCAGGTGCCGCAGATGCCGCAGCTCCCGAATACCGAGGCGATGCTGAAAACGATGCAGGAGCATCGCGATCACTACCACAAAGATGCGCAGCAGGCACAGGCCCTTGATGCCGCCGACCGTGGCATACTTGCCCTCCACGGCGAACTGTGCGACCAGCTGGAGGAGGCATCGCAGGAGAAGGAGGCTCTGGCCACGGAACTTCAGCGGTTTTCAGAGCTCGCCTCAGGAGCTGAAAGTTGAGCTATACACACCTGCGGTCATGACGATGGCGCTCAGCGAAGAAGATGGAATTCCGCATTGCTGAATGGTGGTGACTGAGCACCAGGGCTACTATCCAAACTCCGCGGCACCATTGGTAACTCGAATGCAGGGACATCTTGACATGGCGGCGAGAGAGAGTATGGATATTGTCATTCGCGGAAGGAGTGGAGAGCAGGCAATCAGGCAATCAGGCACGTGGAGAGAAAAGATCGCCACTTTAACAGTATAAGATCGCAATGTAGTTGCTTTGCAGCAGATGTATAACGAGCTAAGACCAACACCACCTTCCGACGTGCGAGAAGCAAGACAATCTCCTCTCGACTTGCAAGTAGTCACTTGGAGACGTCACATGCACAGTGGACTATTTACTCCTTGTACGAAGACCGGCCCTGGCCAATTGGCCTCATGCCTTCATTCGCGACATTGGCGCATCTCCAAACATTAATGTCAGCTACGATACGTTCTAGGCGCAAGGCTGCAAGTCCTGCACGCTCCTGCTGGAGTGCTATGATGAGAAGACTCTCCATCGGCGTCCCAACAGCTGCACGGCGAGCTATTCGACGAGAGGTTCCTGTGGCACGTCATGGAGAGCATGCTTACGGAATTCGCAACCCTGCGAAAAGCCAGTTCAAGTTCGCTCAGTGGAACGATCTACCACTTGGGCATCCAACCCGGGAGTTTCTTTCCGGATCTTGTGCAACTTCGGCTGGGACGCGCATGGGAGAGACAGGATCCCTTCCAAGAGCTAAAGCATAGCGGAGAGCACGTAAGGGTGGAGTTAGCGCAGAATGTAGACACGGAGAGGGAGATGGTTGGTAGTCATGTACTGGAGGCGGGAGTTGGAGGAACATGGGGTGAGATCAGGGAGTTCGAGAGAGTGCTGAGGCGAGTTCTACCCATGTGATCCAGCAATCCATGTCGATGTGATCACATGCATGAGCTCGGTCTTGGTCTTCGATCTCGGCGGTCTCTAGCTCAGTGGTCTCCTTGCGGGACTTGTTGTTGGCGGCGTCTTTTCATGCAAGCCCAAGTCTTACAATCGGACCGGGCTCCGGTGACGGCGTTGGTTGGAGGTGGTTGGAAGTGGAGTCGTATGCATGCAAGGTCTTTTAGAACCCACTCTCGAGGATCCCTCCCTGATACCCCGCCCTCGCCGCAGAATGCAGAAAGCACGGCCGTCGAGGTCCACCTAAAATTATGGCTCAACCAACCATCCTTGATGATTTGAGCATAGCCGGGACAATCTGCAACAACTTGTTATATCCCAAACCCAACAACTGCTGTCAGGCGCATCTTGTTAACGTTCCGCCTGTCGATGCCTGCTTGTCATGTATGAGCTGAGGCGGCGCATCGAGAACCTTACCGTAGTAGTGCGGCGGGATCAGCATCGGCCTTATCGCGCTGGGCGCTTGTGGAATGTGGCACGGCCGGCGGCAAGGAGTGGTGAAAGTATGCAATACATATGTATGCACCTGCCAGCCCGTCCAGATGCCTCCAGCTCCACGAGCCTCCAGATATACCATCGTCCCCTAGTTTTCCGAGCCCGCAATGGACGTGGTCACCACTCTTCTCAACCCCAGCGCGCGTTACGGCGGACACAATCCCAACCAGGCGGAACTCTCAGCTATCTGCAACAAGCTCAACGCGCACGCGCCGACCTACCGACTCGGCTCCGACAAGCGCGGCGGGCGCACCGCGTGGACTGCGACGGTGTGGGTGCTCGGCGGCGCGGTTCCGGCCAGGTTCCATCGTCACGGGGATCGAGTAGATCAGTGCTACGAAGATGCGGCGTGGGAGGCGATCCAAGCGCTGCGGAAGCGGTGCCAACCCGGAGGAACGCTGTCGACGGACTGTCTGGCTGGATACTGGGTTGAGCTGGACCAACGAGGCCAGTTCATCGATTTGGAACCGCTGCCAGAGTTGCAGCGTAGTCTTCCGAGCAGGCAGTAGGCGGTCTACCGCGATCAATCTGGTCGCCGCCGCCCTTTGCTGAGACTGGACACCAACCAATTTGGGCCCCGCCAGCCGGCCGCCAGGAACATCGACCCCGATATCCATCGCCAGCTGCTAGTACTGCAAATGGAGGCACAGCGTCGACAGCAAGAGCTCACCGCTCGTCTAGCAATGCTCGCTGATCTCCAGTACGAATCCGAGATGCACTGGCGGCGACTCCGCGTGTGAAAGGGAGAGAATGTAGTGTCGTAAACTGAAGACAGAAGGCGAAGGGGACGGTGGTTGCTGGTTGCTGGTCGCTGCACCAGTGCAACCACCTTCCACAGGCGGAGGGAAAAAGTGAGGGGGTAATGTTTCTTCGTGTGGGTGAGAGGTTTCCGGTCTCCTACAGCTCGATCATAGTACTGTTTCGATCGCCCTATGTAGCTCTGCAGAGTACAGCTACCCTTTGTACTATGCGCTCTCTCCTTGCCTACGACTCCTGCCATCTCTCGCAACCCGTTTGAGCAATAGTCAGCTGAATGCCGTCGTCGATGATACAGGTAGATGGTCGTTACGATAGAAAGCAGGTGTGACGGTCGATTGGGTGATGGCCCAATAGCATGGTGGCCTAATGGATGGATATTGAGCAATATCCGCTGCGACACGATCACCGCGGTAGACCCGACTAAGCTCTCGCCTGCACCGCAACGAGAGTTGTGAAGACGGCCTTGGAGGATTGTGGCTACAATATCGCTTTCCCTACACATTCGCGCCAGCTGACAAGATCGAATTGTCACCACGCGATGCATTACTATAATAAATCGGCAGCCGGAAGCGATTGATATCCATCAAATATGGCAGCAGCATTTCATTCATCCTACACATCACGGCCTAGCATTGTGGCCGAGTACCAACGCACTACGGATGCGAGAAACGAAGGATGCCGTTGGTTGGAGTCATGTCCACACAGCAACAAGTGCGAGGCTATCTACTCGCTTGTCGGTCGATATGATCGGGACTGTCGCTAATGTTCTTCGTCTCCGCTGACCAATTGATCGCGATGACTTGGAGGACGGGAGCGTTCACTGTCGACGCCGGAAGCGGTTAGACTGAACCTTAGGCTGGGTCCGCGACGACTTGCGCCCAACATCGCAAGTAGGCTCCGGACATTGCTAGGCGATGGCTCATGCTCGTTGGAGCCCATCGTCGCCGCGAAGAAGATCGTCGAGCAGCAGCTACACATGTTGCTTTTGTGCGCAGGCCGGCTTCGTGGCATGGTCTGGACCAGGTCAAGTGCTCCTGCTGCGCTCGATCCGGCCACAACACACCACTGACCTCATCGACCCTTCCCCGTCTGGAGCACTTTCATCAGCATCCTCCTCCTCTGCCTAGCCGCCTGTCGATTCTGGGCGAATAAACTTAAGAGCGCTGTGACACGGCTGGCCACCAGGAAGAATGTTCTGCTCGATAAGCTGGCTGTCGTGATCGACGACTCCGACCCTGCCTATATAAAGCACCAAACATTGCTCCAACAGCTTCGACTTGTCGAGATGGTGTCGCTCAGCCTGGATGCCCAAAGGACCTCCAGCGTGAGGTCGTACTCCAGGACGACCGACCCAAGCCTCCAAGGACGTATCACACCCGCCGTTCAGCAGTCTGTCGTTGCTCATCAGGGCGTACACTCCAGACCAAGAGGCCCGGCCTGACGGCAGTACCCCTCTCCAGTATCTGGTGAGCCGGATGACGACCAACACTTACCGCGATCGCTAACGTGTGGCTACAGCAAGGAGACTTCAGAGGCCAATGAAGAAGATGGACCGACTTCTGTTATCGCCTAAGCCATCGTCATTGCCTCCTGACGGTACTACTAATGAGTCCTCTGCTCTTGACATCGGACTAGGGCGAAAGCGTCTTGAACTCTGCCACCAAGAGGTTTAAAGGCGACCG
>JAABUW010006443.1_pt1 | contig 14702 bp, 16 predicted proteins | sample 5560081 | NCBI WGS metagenome assembly JAABUW01 (sample SAMN10711882, study PRJNA513363) | rock metagenome | isolation source: Antarctica rocks | place: Antarctica: Victoria Land, Knobhead sud
CGAAGAACATATCAAAGTTTTCAACAGGCTCCTCTCCCACTGCTGCCGTACTACAACGTCGAGCACCTTCAGCGTCAACACTCAACGTTGATAGGGGCGCATCGAGCATTGCGCTTCACCGACACCCCGCGCCGAACACCCGTTGCCTCGAGCAAACATCCTGAGCGAGCCGCGAGTGGGATCGTGCCAGAAAGGGCCACTTCTTCTGGTGATTGGACACTTTTGCGGCCAGTGCGAACAACGATTCGCAAGCAACATCTACATCGACACCGGTCTGCGAGCTGGGTGGGACAGACTACTTGGAACCACAACATTGATTCCGCAGCTCATGCGGTAGCCACACTTGACGAGAGACTGCAATCTGTAAGTCACCTCCTGAATCTGCTCCATTCGCGCAACCAAATGCACAGAAAAATCTCTCCTTTTACCTCGGATGTCATGGCGAACGACATTCACCGCTGCATGCGCTTTCACCTTTCGCACTTGCTAGAACAATGGCAGGAGCTAACTTTGGATCAAGCTGCAACGAAAGATCTACCTTCCTGCTATTCCGCAATAACCAGCGACAGCAGGACGCACAGCTTCCGGCGGCCCTTAGACCCTTCGGCTTAAAATACTGCCACACGGTGAATTACAGCGCGATGGCCGGCTCCCCTTTTATCAAGACCGAACCGACCGACTACAACGATCCCAACCTGAACCAATACATGCAATACAACCCCACGAACCGACAACAATTCAACACCAGCCATGGTATGAACATCAACCCCGTGAATCTGACGAACAATATGCACCAAAACTTCGGTCAAGGTAGCATGGCGTCCAGCTTCAATGCTGGCACCTCTGGCATCGCCGACGATGAGTTATTGGACCTCGAGTTTAGCCAGAACAACCATCAGGGCAACGACCAATTCTCGATGAACCAGGGCATGCAGAACTTCCTCCAACAGCAGCAACAACAGCAGCAACAGCAGATGATGCAGAACAACAACGGGATATTCTCGCACACCCCTGACGGTGCGCCGATGCAGTCGCCATTCACCCAAGGCAACTTCAACTATGGCCAGTTCCGCGCTACTGGAAGCGATCAACAGTTTGCTGGTAGCCATAGTTTGCCGCAGCAAGCCGGCAACCGAGGACATATGCAACAGCACCTCGATCGCAAAGTATCCGGCACGATTTCACCCGTCACCCCCCACACACCTGGCATCAATCAGATCACCATCCCGGAGGACTTCAACAGCCACCCTGGCATGCAACAGATTCACCATCAACGGCAGCAGTCTTCTCTAGGCAACGGTGGCTGGGGCAGCACACCGGATCACAATAGTTGGAACGACGGCTCACCCTTCCCTTCACCTCTCAACGGCCACCCCATGCACCCTCAGATCTCTGAAGTTCTGAAGACCACTGGCCAACATCACAAAGTCGCATCATCGCTGCCAACGAAAATGGAGGGTGGCGCACCGCAGGCATATCATGCGCAAGACGCTAAGCATCGCAGACGGCGAGAATCTCACAATCTGGTTGAGCGCAGACGTCGCGACAATATCAACGAGCGAATTCAAGACCTCGGCACGCTCGTACCACAGCACCGCCTCGAAGACGAGAAAGTCCGGAAGCACCTCCAAACCAATGCGCCATTGTCGCCATCGATCACCAACGCAAGCATGTCGCCTCCAAACGCACCATCATCGCTCGGTGGTGCTCCAGGCAGACGCTCAGGTACCATCACCCAAGGCCTGCCGATGGATGACAAAGAGAAAGGGCCCAACAAGGGCGACATCCTCAACGGCTCTGTCGCCTGGGCTCGTGATATCATGTGGTACATCCAGCTCAAGATGCGCCAAGAAGAGCAGCTGAAGAATGTGCTGGAGGGCATGGGCCAGCAGTGGCCATTCGAGCAGTCCGAGGAGGAGAAGCGCATGCAAAGCGAGCTCATGGAGGTCATCGGCAAGCACCGCCACTCCGGCGAGATTGGCTCGTATACCCGCGCGTCCGGCTCCGGGCTACGCGTCCCTGGCTTCACGAATGTGGCGGGCGATGCGATCAATGGTGACAACCAAGGTGGTGGCAGCAACGGCTTCCCGCAGCAGCAAATGAGCCCCGGGTTCCAGTCTGGTGGAAGTGGTGTGAGCAGTGGGCAGGTCTCGCAAGGACAGCAACAACCGTGGGATCAAGGGTTCAAGGAAGAGGACGAGTATGAGTTTGAGATGCAGTGAGAGTTTTGTCTCGCACTGCACACCCACAGCATACCTCGAAGCTCTCGACTACTCTACGACCACCCCTTACGTCGAAGACGGCCTCCATCGGCGAGACTTGCCAGGAGGACAAGCTAGTCTCACTCTGCGACTTCACACCACATCCTACTTCACACCATCTCCGACTTCTATACCACCTCCGACTTCGACACACATTCACGACACACACCACGATCTGACAAATCTCCACTACACCATCTTCCCCGAGTTTCTCTTTCCTACGACTACGGTCTGCGATGTTGATGACTTGCTTGCTTTTTCTACTCATGATACCACACATCGGCTTATTTACCTGGGACCACTTGCTTGCTGGAAGACCGAAACATCTCGGACCACACCCTCCGGGAAATCTTGCGAATCATTCACTGGCGTTCTGGGTCGTCGACACGAGTTCGCGTTGGGATTTTATCTGCGGCATATCATACCCCTATGACGACGGCGGTTTCACGGTGGCGTTTCATTGGCACATGAGTGCACAGATCTGAGCGAGGGTTGGACTGTGGGGCATGCATTGCATTGCGTTTGCCACTATCGATGGGCATCATGAGTGTTCAGATCTATGTTTGGAGGCTGTGAGCGGGGTGGACTTATTTCTACTGATGACTAGCGGATGCAGGACTGTGATGTGCTGCTGAGATACTTGAGTCCCGGTGATGAGAGTAGGCTAGAGGTAGAATAGGTTGGCTTCTTATCTTTGACCATCTTCAGATCATTCCACCTCACATTTTCTGCTTCGAGGTTGTCTTCTCAACGTCAGACTAGGCCTGTACGGCACAACATCTCCGTGCCACGGTAGCTCGTTCTGCTGTATGCTACATCTTCTCGTGCCCAGCAGCGGACACCTAGTCAGTCCGACAGCGGCTCCACATTCCCCAAATTTGAACGATGATATCGGAGACTCGAGATTGAGCGGAAGGCGGTTGATGAGGCTGTTGGTCCGTTGGTCCCATGCTCCATCCTCGTCGCTGATGAATCTTCCGGCCGCCTACTGTGTGGTTTGTCCCGATCGTCCTGATGCAGTACGTGTCCCATCTCGCGCATCGCTGCAACGGAGAGTATATAGATCGTGGCTCTGCTCGACGTTTTTCGGGTGCTACATGGCCATGCCGTCGCGAAGACGACCAGTCGATTTGAATGTCCACGGCAGTTGTCCTGCTCATCGCCATGTCAACCTCTCAGCATCAACGCTTCTCACCCCTTCTTCTCCTCGACCTCCCCATCCGTCTTGCTCATCTTCGCCAACCTGGCCTTCTCCAGATCCTGAAATCCAAGATTCTTCATCGAGTCCGGCGCCATCAGATTCCGCTCCATCCTGCACTGCAGATACCCTTGACTCAACGTCCTACACTCGTCGTCATTGACTCCTTTGTGCGCACGAATGCAGCGCAAGTACTGCTTCATGACGGCCTGACATTCGGCATCGTGGTCGAGAGGGAAGGAGCCGCGCTCGGGTGGGGTGGGCTTGGAGAATCTCTGCGCGCCGCCTGGGCTGCCAAAGGTCGACATTGTAGAGCACACGTGGATCGAAAGGCCTAAAACGATGGATGCGGGCGATGGATGAGGATGTTGGATGAGGATGTTGGATGCGGATGTTGGTTTCATGGTGGAGTCAGTAAGCTTAACTTAGCTCAGGCGTCCAACGCTAGTACATATTAAAACACTTCGTCTGACTAAAAACCCTTTTACCAACGGATGAAGCACAGTGTGAGATGGTGTGAGATCGACGTAGCTGTGTGAAGACTCGAAACGAGCGTGCATTGTACTACTACTAAGAGCCGACTTCGTCCGACATTGGACCATTGACCAACACCGCCCAATGCTCCCCTAAGCCTTTCAGCGAGAAGGATTCGCCACCTTGCCCACCAGCAGAGTCATCACCTCCGTCGGACAGGCCCTCGGGCATCACGAACACAGACCGTCCTAGTAGGGATTAGTCCAAGGTTCGACGACAGGCATGCATCTACTTACCATAAGCAGTTTCGTCCGTGGCAAGTCGCGCAATCGCCTCGGTCACGTATTCAATAGGAGCAGTGGGAATGCCAACTGACTTCAGAGCTCCCACAGCATCTGTAGTCATTGGTGTCTCGACATAGAACGGTGCAACGGCGTTGAGTCGGACACCAAGACCCGCTAGTTGTTTGCGTAGACCACGAAGAAGTCCTCGAACCCCAAACTTAGTGGTCGTGTACTCCACCGAGCCTTCAGCACCACAGTAGCCGGCCAAAGAAGCGATGAGCACAATGGCCTTCGCTGGCTTCGAGACTTGTCCCTTGTGGAGGCCCATCCCGTACCTGGCGACTAGCATGGTTCCGACGTACACGCCAGATAGGTTCACACCAATCACTTTTGCCGACAGATCGGGCGGTGGGGTCTTCAGATCCGCAAGCCCAGCAGGATCCTGAGGCACAATCTGCGTAGGAGGACTAAGGATTCCAGCGTTCGGAACGAAGATGTCGATCTCATTGCGAGGGAAGAATGCCAATGTTTCCTTGAGCATGTTGACTTGTGAGTCGAACGACGTTACGTCTGCATGGATGTACTTGATCCTGGAGAACGGTCAATCTCTTAACTTGTTAACGGAAGGAGTCCGTGGTAACACACTTGCCGCCCTGCCCTGCGAGTTCTTGTTCGACTACTTTGCCTAATGAATCCTGCAGGTCCGCAATGACCACGTTCGCTCCATGCTCTGCGAACATACGTACCATATTCTTGCCTAGGCCCGATGCTCCGCCTGTGACGAGGACGTTTCTGCCCTTGAGCGAGGCATAGTTAATCGGCTTCTGAACGTCTACTTTCTGTCCTGGCATCGTGTTGAATCAATCCGTCAATGTATGGGATTAGGCGAAGGAGGGCGAAGGGCTCCAAAGGTACAGATCTACCTGGTCGTGGAAGAGCAGCACTTCTGACTTACCTCACCCCGACATACTCCTCCTTGACAGCAACTGCCTAGGTAGGAGAGAACCCCGCAGTCAGGAGTGCATTCAAGATGTGTCAGGCGATGCGAGAGGAGTCTGAATAGCTGCTGCTGAGCTACCCGCACGCCCGGCGCGTTGCATCTCAAGAGAGCGATTGCTCGAGGCTGCTGCTCCGTGGGCTCCATGGTGCTGGAATCTCGGTCCTTAGTGGTATGATCTGTGACCACCGCGAATAGTCACCAGTGCTTTTGCGAGGAGGACGTGCAGTCGTTCGAGAGGCTCATCAGGTTGTGGTCGGCATTCGTAATGCCCGACTACGCCACATTCGAGCACCGCCACTCGGTTTTGTCGATCACCGACGGTTGATTTCGTGAAGTTTCAACATCATGAACGATTCAACGACGTACGTAAGTCTGCGAACGCGACATCCTCCGGCCGTTCATATTCCTGCATACAGTCATGGTCATGGTGGACGAAGGAAGGCCTCCCAAACACAAGGCGCCTAGTCAACGACAAGCTCATCCTCCATCTGCAGCATCTACAAGGTCCTGCCACAACGAACACATGCTAAAGTCGATCCTACTGCGACACAGTCGTATGCAACTCTGGGACCAAGACACGCATAGACCGACGTAAGATAACATCGTGTACTGCAGTAGTCAGCGCAAAAGGCCACCAAAGCAGCACCTCTCAAATCAAGGGTCCATCTAAAAACAGAACCAAGCCCACTTCTACCGCGCTGATCTTCCAACTTCACCTCACCTTTTTCGAATGCAGCAAGCCTTGCAGGAGCTGCGCAGCCAACCTGCTGGAAAAGGCAAACTACCCAGCACACTCAACCTCCGGCCTGCACTACGTCCGCGGATTCCACACTACCGTCCGAACGCGTGTCAGGCCCTGTTGGCGCCACTGTCTTGTCATCGCTTCCTTCGGTCGTTCAGGTCGCCTTGCTGGGCGCGGCGAGGGCTTGGGTGTGTGTAACGACGTAATGACTACCTTCTGCTGCGGCGACGTAGGGTTCGTAAGATCGGGCTTTGTGGGTCTGCTGGTATATGAGGCATAAGTAACGTGTCTTTCTGCGGCTGGTTTTCTTCTCTAGTCATCGATTCTCTTTCGCTATCTATCTCAGCCTTTCTCTGCTGTACGATACCAACGCTCACTACGACACATCCTCTCGATTATCTCAACCACACCAAACTATCAACTCGAAGTACAGCACAATGAAGCTCATCATCGCCACCTTTGCCCTCGCCCTTGGCCTCGCCACCGCCGCACCCCTCGACGCCAGACGTCAAGTTGGAACCACAACAGCCACAGGCACAACAGCGACAGCAGCGTCGTCCGGCGTCATGACCATCGAAACCATCTCCGTCAGCAGCGTGCCCGCGCCTTCCTACTCCGCTACCTTCGGCACTGGCGTCCCCAGCTCAGGCTTCCCGTTCGCAACGGGCACCGGCTTCCCATATCCAACCGGCGTCTTCCCCACCGGCGTCTTCCCAACAGGCACCGGCTTCCCTCTACCTACCGGCACCGGCCTGGCCGGCAACCCTTACGCATCGCTCCCAACGTGCCCGGAAAACGGCGCACTGGTGTGCAACGGCGAGACCGAGTTCGGCATCTGCAATTGGGGACATGTACTGTTCGTGCCCGTGGCGCAAGGGACACGGTGTGTGGACGGGAAGATTGTTTGAGGCATGTTCGGGTTGAGTCATGAATAGACATAGATGGTGGCTGAACCGATTAATGCACGATGAACGACCTGACACATTACGTCCGTCAGGACTCAAAGTTCAATTACGCCGCAGACCGCCGCATCAGCTGGGTCGGCCGGAGTTAGGTGTGAGCAGTGTGATAGCATAGAGTCACTGTCGAACTCGAGTCAGATAATGCCCCGCTGGTGATGCCAGCGAAATGAGTACGATGGATGACTGCACGCTATATGCAGCTTTTGTGAAGTTTGCCAGCTAGGCTAGATAGTAATACAAGAGTGGAGTCGAAAAGTGTTTCTGATCGAGGTTGTCTCCTCGCTTTCGTCCCATGCTTCGCTGAATTCAGATGCACGCTGTACAAAACGCGAATAAGGACGGCGCAGTAAGGCTGTCTCAAGATAGCCTGAGGTGTGTGTAGGTGGCCGTAGACGCGGCTGCGAGGTTTCTGCTTGATGTGGCCTCCGTTGCTGCCTGCTTTGCCACGCCACGCTCGCCTCGCTCGCAGCGATAACCCGGCTGGAGTCATGTTGTGACGCCATTTTGCGCTCGAACCCAGGGATGACTCTTTGGAGAGACTCGTCACAGAGTCAAACCACCCGTTTCGGCTTCGATGGCGAGACAGATCGATCGATCATATGTAGTCTCTGCCGCTCTTCTGAAGCTCAATCAACTTCCAGCCTCTCGTCTCAGGATTTGAGACGTCCTCAGGTATGCGGGTGACGCCGATGGCGTACGTAACCTGCTGCACCTTATCCTCCATTCCAGCAGCCAGCTCGCCACTCTTCTTGTTCCGGTACACGTGTACTTCTTGCGTCCGCGCCATCAGCACAAACACAGGAATCTCGCCAGGCTCCAAGATACGCGCGGACAAGATGTCGACGTTCCGGATGTCCAGAATCTTCCCGTCCGACTTGAGACCCGCGGTGGTGTACTGGTGCATGAGCGCCGAGTAGACCTGGAATTGCGCGGCAGAGAGCCAGAGCTTGAGCGTCTCAACGTCACCCGTCACGTACGCCTCGAGCACCTCTGGCAGGATGTACGTGCGCATCTCAGTAAGGAAAGGTTCAAGCTGGAAGCTCGGGTCCATCTCGCGGAACTTCTTGATCACCATCGCCGTCTCGTTCTCCGCAAAGAAACCTGCTATCCGATCGCTAACGCTTCGTGCGGTGCTGATGAGAGGGTTCTCAGATTCGCGGTAGGTGGCGCCGACGCTGAAGAGTTTCTGCATGAGTTTGTTGTTCTCGCGGAAGTCGTTCCAGCCGGCGTGCCAAGCCGAGTCCTTGTGAAGTGTAACGTTGGTGCCGGCTTCAGGATCCTCATCGTGCACTTCAGCAGGGCGGCGGCCTGATTTGGCCTCCCGCAGCTCGCGTTGACGTCTACGCTCTTCCCGCTCGGTCCAGCCGCCGTAGCGCTGGGATGAGCCGTCATCAACCACGTCTTTGACGTTCTTGTAGGCCTCGGTCTCCCGTAGTGGCCGTGTCGCTGTCTCTACTCCAGACCCGATCACCGCTGCTCCCTTCCGCACGACGCGCGCAACAGGCGTGTTCCAAGTCCATGCCGCACCTTTTCCTATAGCACCTGCAGACCCCAAGATGACTTTGCCGGTAGTTGTGCTTGCCACATCTGCAGCTTTGGTATATACAGTCTTCGCTTTCTTGACGTTCGGGTTCTGTGTGAAGTCCTGGATCTGCCCGCTCAACTGCTTGGTGCTGTCGTTCCACTCCTTGCTCGCCTTGAACTCTGAGTTCAGAGTCTCGGTGAAGACCTGCCATGGCGTCTTGGCTCCGTGTGGTGGTTCTGCGGCAGCATCCGGCTTCTTCTTCTGCTCTCCTTCCTTGGCCTCGCCCTCACCTTCGCCTTCTGTCTCTCCCTTGGCCTCCTTCTCCGCCTGCTCCTTCTCCTTTCGTGCCTCCTCGGCCTCGAACTTGGCCCATTGTTTGTCCTGCTGAGCCTTGGCCTGCGCAAACGCCGCCTCTGCTTCGTCCGCTACAGCCGGGTCGGGTTGGTGCGGCGCTGCTGGTTTTGTTGATGGCGGCGCTGCTGATTCTGATGGTGCTTTGGGTTGCTCCTGCCGTTGCTGTTGTGGCTCGGGCGATGCCTTGCCTGCGTTCTCCCGCGCTCGCTGTTCTCGTAGCTCCTTGAAAGAGATGTGCCGCACTGAAGCTACCGAGGATGATATTGATGGGGGAAGGAAATGTGAGCGGAGGATGATCTGGTGTGGTGAGGATTGGGTGGGTGTCGCATCTCGCCATAGTTGCAAGGAAGCTTCGCTATACTGTCGTAAAGCGGTTGGTATCCGCCGGTATGCAGCTGATCTGCCGTATGAGAAGGATGGGGTGAAGACGGGGTTGCGCGCAAGACCAGCTCCTGCTCGGCGTGAGAGCGCACGGAGGGAAGGTACGCTCATGCTCTAGTACGTTGCCACCAATGCAGCGATGATGAGCGAAGAAGGAGTGTCCGGAGGAATGCGATTGAGGAAGGAGCAGGTGGCGGAGAGATGGTGATTCTTTCCAGCGCAGGCGACTTGGGATCGTCGTTTAAAGTTCGGGGGAGCAGGGATGCTCGGATGTTCGGCCGCCGCTTAGGGTTACCAACCTTAAGATATATCAGCTCAATACAAGGTATAATTCACGTTTTAGAAATTCAACGCGAGGAAAGTACACGGAAAGAATTTGATCGAGCAGACTCCTGGAATGATACCCTCACACAACCGATCATAGCCATGGAAGAATTCGCGAGCGACACCGACAGCGATTACGCCAGCTACTGGCGCGACTGGGTGAGTCTCTCTTGCCTTTGCCTACGTTTGTTGCAGGAATAAAGAATGGAAGTCTCGGTGTCTTGCCTGTTGGCTCCCCGACTGCCCTTGGATACGTTTACTGGACCACATCCGTGCTTTCAACCTTCAGCGAACACACGCCATCATGGATCACCGAGACTTCGATCGCGCAAATCGAGAGCTGGCACGCGCACTCACAGTTGCGGGTGAACGCAATGACACCGATGCGAACATAGAGATTGTCCCTGTTGAGATGCCGGCCCCAGGATTCCGCTGTTTCGCTTTGAACGGACAAGGACCGATACTCCCTCTACCATGGGCCTGGAGACGTGACAATGTATATGTGACAGTCTCTTTAAGTTCAAGACCAAGCACGCTCATAAACGCAATCACTCCGGAACGATGTCCATCTCGATGCATTCTTTCAACGCTCATATTTGCGTTTTGGTGGCGCACTAGTATACTAACATCATCTGCAGTTCATCTCATCAAAAGGCAACGAGTACTTCTGCGAAATCGACGAGGACTATCTAACCGACCGCTTCAACCTCACTGGGCTCAACACGGAGGTCCAATACTACCAACATGCCCTCGACCTCGTCACCGATGTCTTCGACATGGAGGTCGACGATGACATGCGCGAGCAGATCGAAAAGAGCGCTCGCCATCTCTACGGCCTTGTCCACGCGAGATACATCGTCACGACTAGAGGTCTGGCGAAGATGGTAAGCATTTCCCTACTCCTTACTCCGATTTTCTGGCTGATTGATTTGCTCTAGATGGAAAAATACAAACAAGGCGTCTTCGGCAAATGCCCCCGCGTCATCTGCGAATCCCAACACCTCCTCCCCATGGGCCAGAACGACACCGCCAACGCCTCTCACGTCAAACTTTACTGCGCCAAGTGCGAGGACATCTACAACCCCAAGTCCTCTCGACACAACCAAATCGACGGCGCCTACTTCGGCACCAGCTTCCACAACATTCTGTTCCAGGTCTACCCGGCTTTGGTCCCTGTCAAGACGCAAAGACGGTACGAGCCGCGGTTGTACGGCTTCCGAGTGCACGCGAGCGCGGCTCTGATGCGGTGGCAGGAGGAGAGGCGGGATGAGATGAAGGAGCGGTTACGGGCGAGAGGGATGGATACGGGGTTTGATGCTGAGGAGGAGGAGGCGGATGAAGAAGGCGACGGAGAGATTGGGGATGAGGGGGAGGAGGATGGCTTGGATGATATGTTTGAGGTTGGTGGCGGGATGGCGCAGACGCAGATTGTGCAGTAGCATTGATATGAATGCCGAGTAGGTGGTTACTGAGAGGCCATATCGTGAAACATTTCAATACCACGACTTTTTGGGTCGTCTCATGCGTCCTCCTTCCTAATCGGGCTCTTGCGTTCCTGAGGAAAGAGCTGAAATTGACCTCAAGCCTACGTCATCGACAATGAAATGATACATAAATTCTTAACTGACACTGTTCCTATCAATAAATCGATCTATCATCCGACCACAATACCTTAACGTTTTCAATCCCAACAACCACAAACAAAATGTCAGACCAAAGCCAACAGCCCTCCCTCATCGGCCAACACGCCAACTACGTCGCTGCCGCCACCAAGGTATGTAAACCACCACGTTGTTCGCCACCCGCCCCTCTCTCCACATAACTAACGAAATCCTCAGGAAACCATCGGCGTCGTCACAGGCTCCGAAGACTGGAAGCAAACCGGGGCATCGGAGAAGCAAGACGCCATCGACGGCATGAAAGCCGCGAGCCAGAACCGCGATCCGAATGCTAGCGGCTTCGGAAAGGCAGAGGAGATGGCCGGCAAGGCGGTGGGGTGTGAAGGGATGGAGAGTGAGGGCGCGCAGAGTAAGACTCAGCAGTAGAGGATGGCTTGGAGCTGGTGGGTGATGGGTGTTGTGTTTAAGCCGGTGTGTCGTCAAACGCTTTGAACATGATCGTCGACGAGCATTGCATCTAGCTTGAGTTTCGTTCAAGAATGAACAGGACAGCAGTCCATGGAAGGCAGCATGATGGCACCAATTCAAACAACAATGTGGAAGCAGACGATGGAGTTTTCAACAATTTTCCATTCGCAGCAACTTATCTACCCTCCCCCGGCCCAAGCAAACGTGGAGGCATACGTCTCATCCCTCAAGTCCGATGTAGACCACCCAATGTTGTCGCGCAAGCCCACCCGCATCCTAAGGTACAAGAGAGAAGCGGCAGCAATCAAGCGTAGGAGTAGCGAAGAAGCCATCACCATGCAGAAAGGTGCATGCCATGTTCCCCATCGAGTCGGTCGAAATTCGCCGTGCAATGCCATGCTTGAGATGTAAGAAACGCTTTTTCGATCAATGGTGTCCGTTCTCCGAAAGGCGGAAGAAACGGTGGTATCCGGCAGTCGAGTGGTACAGCTGAAGATGCTAAGCTTTGGTGAGAAGTGCAGTGGATCCATCAGCCAGTTCAGGTAACGCCGCAGACTCCGCCCATGCACTCCAGCCAGCCCATGTGTATGCCCGACGAATGATTTTGAATCGTGTGAACAGTAAGAAATTCATGCTTTTTGTGTTGATGAGATGTCGCCATTGCGATCCCGTCAATGAAGCAATTGTAGTGCCGGAGACCAGGGGACCGCCCTTGCAGTAAAAGCCGTCGCGGACCACTGTTACCGAGGAGCCGCCATCGATGACAACCCGGGAACGATGAAGATCCGTTGTCGATTGAGGTGTGCCACGAGACACACCTCATTGTCACTAAAGCACTTGCCTGAATTGAGGCGGATCATTCGGACGATGTGATGTCGATGGCACCGGCCAGATCTGAGGAGCGAGCTGATGTAGCCTCGCCGTCTAAGTGTCAAGCTTATCAAGCTGCTCCTTGAGCGAGTCGTCCAGGACGTTGGCCAGCTTCTTCCGGTTCTTGAGGTTGAGAGCACCATTGCGCCAAGCCGAGCGCAACGACTTGAACGCCGCTCCGTTCAGCTCCGCCGGTTCGTCCTTGACAAGCTCAACATAGTCCTTCGCAATACGCTCGCGAATTGGGGTGGCGCTAGTGAGCGACGCGGAGTAGAACTTGACCAAGTGCTCCAAACCGGTGAAGTCGTTGCGGTCGCGAGCATCCTCCTTGGTGGCGGTCTGGAAGTGTATGTACATCGAGGTGTTGAAGTTGCGGACGAGGAAGTGGGACAAGAAGTGGTAGAAGATGTTGAGGATGACTGGGCACTTGCCGGCGTCGGCTTCACCACGCTCTTGCATGGCGTCTGTGACGAGCTTGTGGTATGGATATGGCGTCAGACCTCGTGGCAGGACGGTCATTGGATCGTCGCGGTCCTTGACCCAGAACACGTTGCCGTTGCCGTTACCATTGCCTTGAACTTCGGTAGTGGGCGTCTTGCTGGGGCTGAAATGCCGGGAGAAGCCGTTGGTCTCCTCGACGGCATTGCCATTGGTGTGAGCATCACCGTTCAGTAAAGGCTTAGGCGTGCTGCTCACGACCGCATCCAGCTCTTGTAGAGCATTCCGCGAGTTGATGGATCCATTGGAGAATGTTCTGGTGGCTGCGTAACGGTACTGTGGTCGGTCTTCGGACGCAACTGCAACGAACAAGATTGCGATCTGTTGATCGGAGAACGTATCGTGCTCGGCCGCGCTGCTCTCGACGCGGGTCGCTGGCGGCTGCTGCGTCGGTGGAAGTGCCTCTTCCCGAGAGGGCGACTTCACTATCTTGCCTCGCGTCTCACCTCCATTGTGCATCGCGCCATACATCGCCTCCGGGTAGGCGCCATACGCTTGGAACTGCGCGTGGTACGCTTCCATCATGTTATGATTGGAGTCGTGGGACTTACGGTCGATGCGCTGGTGCATGTACGGGAGACCAGCGGATGCTGGACCTCGGTACTGGGGTGGAATGTTGGTGTTGACGACTTGCGGTGTCTCCACTTCTTGAAGCTGTTTCGGCCCATCTGTCTGCGCGCTAGGATCACGCTGATCCATCGGCAAGAGGAATTTGTCCCATCCCTGACTGGCACGAAGTCTCTCCTTCCCATCTTCTCCAACCCGTATCTGCACGACAGCTGAGGTCTTGCACACTGCCTGAAGCAGATCAATGTCTTGAGTCGCGCGCTTCATCCGAGGGAAGTTTGCCACCACGTCCAGCAGGACGAAGCCTTGGGAGTCCATATGCTTGCGCAAGAACATGTCCTTGATCAGATTGTTAATCGAGAAGTAATATTCGAGCTGCCCAGCGATGGAGCTCCACAGCTGATCCGCTTCGCCGTATCCCGGATATGGCATCGCAGTCATTGGGTATCCGTTGTTGTCGTACATCCCAGGATAGTATCCTTGCAGGTGAGGCGACTGTTGTGAGTCTGGGTAGGCGCCTCCGTAGCGCTGGCCGTAGTACTGCTCAATCGGGATCGAATGTGAGCGCATGTTATTGCCTCGCCACGACCCCCTGCTCGTATGAGGATAGGAGAATTGATGATTGCCACGGCTGGTGTGGTACGATGATGGTGATGCAGGAACTCCGTAGGATGATGGTGAGCTGAATTCAGTTGCGTGGGTACCATTATAGGTCGAGGTTCCCGGATGTCCGTTCGCTACTACGTCGCGTGCGCCGCCTCGACCACGTCCACCGCGCTTGGCAGCTCGGGGCCCGGTGTAGGGAGCATCGCGATTGTCCTTCCGACTCTCTGTAGAAACCATGCGGATCGGTGGTGGGCCGCGAGTAGTTTTCGGCGCACGATTTGGCAGATCGTCTGTCTGCGCGCTGGCAGAGCCACGACGCGGTATGGGATGTGGCACATATTCGTCTTTGCCGTCAGTGTCTACCGTGATAGACCTCTTGGAGTCCGGTACTGTAGCAAATGGTTTGCTGAAGCTTCCATTGGGTGTTTTCGCCACCTTCGCAGGCTCCTCCGCAGAGTCTGTCGTCTGCTTGGAGTTCGCCGCACTCTGCTTCCGAGCATTAACTCTGTCCGTGCTTGGTTCGCGAGTAGGTCTGGGTGGCGGAGGCATGGCTTCTCGATCCCTCACGC
>JAABUW010006445.1_pt1 | contig 14699 bp, 10 predicted proteins | sample 5560081 | NCBI WGS metagenome assembly JAABUW01 (sample SAMN10711882, study PRJNA513363) | rock metagenome | isolation source: Antarctica rocks | place: Antarctica: Victoria Land, Knobhead sud
TCCTCGCCTCCTTCTCCACCTCCTCCAACTCCTCATACCCAAATCTCCTTCCCTTCACCAATAGCCTTTGTCCCCGCCGCTTGCTTTTTATCGCCATAGCTCTCTTTTTACTGCTCGGTGCATCTTCTGCCGGTGGAGGATGAGCGCGGCGTATCCGCTTTTCCGTGCGGCTGGTTCTGGGCGTGGACTGGGTTGTGGTAGGAAATTTGCTAGCTTTTCTTGAAGTTCCGACTGATTTCCTCTTCCTCGGGGTGTTGGAATCTTTGTCTATAACATATCTTGTCTTTTTGATACTTAGCCGAGGTTCCAGTTTAGATTGTGTATATGCCTTGTGTCGAGCTTGACTTGGCATTAGGCCCGTGGAAGGAGGCGGCGGAAAGAGTGGTGTTTCTAGTAGAGGGCCAGTCAGTGGCGCCGGTGGTGCCATCAGTCCAGGCACGATGGGCACGCTAGGTATCCCGGTTTTGGGAAAGGAGGCAAACGGATTGTTAGATGCAAGGTGGGCTGACCAGGGATTAGGGGGGCTTTGATGAGTCACCTGGCCGCCGTGACGAGACGATCTTCGCGAAGCACGGCGAGCGAAGGACGGTTCGAAGAGATTGGATTCTGAAGACACAGGCAAACCGGAGGATGGAATAGCGAATGGACAGGGGTCCCCCGGCGCATGGAAGGCGTTCAAGCTGATTTGAGGAGTGTGTTGAGACGGATGAGAGCTAGATATATACCTCGAGGGCCGGTGAGGTTCACTTGCTTTAGCTTTTGCGTCTGTAAATGTGCGTGGTGGACCAATAGGTTTCCTAGCGGGAATGTTGATTGATTGGCGGCGAGCTAGGAATGGGCTGTATGCTGGAGACCCAAGACCATGGCGTGGAGATACAGGCTTCGCGTCAGCAAGGGAGGCTCTGCGATTACTTCTCAGTCCTCTGGTCGAAGGGACGACCTTGCCAGGACTTTTCGTTGGACTGTTGGCTGCTCTGGATATTTTACGGAGGCTTCTGCTTTTTGCCCGACTTTCCTGCTTGCTTGCATCACTGGGTTCCGTACTTGGACCGTTGCTCTTCTTCACTAGAGAGTTAATTCTTCTGTTTGGACCGCCGCTGTCTTCGCTGTCACTCTCTGTAACAGAATCAGCTTCGTCGCGATCGCCCCATATACAAACATTTCCACTCACCACAACCGTACATTGTATGTGTGTAATCCACCATCTCGGGCGCAGAACCTTGGATGTTTTTGTCAAAATGTCGAAGGTGACGAGAACTTGAGAAGCTAGGCATGTACCCGACTTGTATGCGGAAGTATGGAAGTAATTGTTGGAATGCGACTCAAGACTGGGGCTCAAAGACTGTTCCGCGTGAACAAAGACACACATCGAACTACACATGCGGACAGGCAAAAAGTAGATTAAGACTACTCAACAAGGCAAGGGAAGCGAATGCGGACATATGGCCCTGGAATGAAAACACTCAATCAGGGATGGGAGTTCTCATGAATTCCGCAAACGGAAGTCAGAAGACAAAGGAAGAAGAGCACAAGCCAGCCTTTCTTTGACAGATTCTTGCTATTGCATGGCGAATTTTAGAACAAGAACTACACGTTGCAAACATTCGATACGTGCTATGGAATTACGAGGCAAATTACGAGGCAAGGTTAAGATTGCGGATTCTGTCTATTGCGTCAGGAACTGCAAACGGAAGCGATTTATCGAATGCTCCACAGGATGCTATGAGAAGCAAGACAGTCGTGACTTGCTGGCTCCAGCAGAAGCTTACCAAGCGTGTTTGCTGGAAACAAGCTTGTCTGCAACGGAGTAGGCTATTTTCCATTTCTCAGAGTCTGCAGATGTCATGTGTGCTGGAGGCTATGCCAAAGTTTAGAGCCAGCTTAAGTAGACAGCAAGGAATCTCATACGGCTGCTTGTGCGCGTGTAGAACCTGCTACTGTTATATCCTCCTCGTCTTTCAGTCCTTCCATCTGGCGTCTTGGCTGACTGGCGGGATCAGCTCGTTGGAACGACCGGTCTTGCAGCCTCTCCATTGGCATAGATTGGTTCTTCGTAGAAAAGGCTGCAGGTGAATGATAGGTGCTGGGATCATTGTTCTCTAGCACACATAAGAATCAGAGAGTCCTATCAGACCACAAAAGCACGTCTTGAAACATGCTAGGAGGGTAGTAAAGGGTCCGGGGCGACATGATCAGTCTTCGGAAAGTCTCCTGACTCACCATCATTCTGCCGAGCATCCTCGTACATCTCCTTGATATAATTAATCTCTCGACCAATATCCAGCTTGCAATCTAGCTGAGCAAAGTCGCGCTCCCTTTGCTCGATATACTCCCGCACCTTCCGAAGGCTACACTGATACTGGCGCAGACGATTTGGCAAGCCTTGGCCCTTCGTGAAGGTGAGCAGTGCAGCGATTACAGTGTTGGCTGCACCGAGAATCGTTATTTGAGTATGCGAGCCATTACCGGCACCCAGAGCGGTCAAAGCGGAGGCAAACACGACTTGAGCTAGCAAGCAAGTGTTTATCAGTAGAGCGCTGAAGATGTATTGGATCTTGGCCTCTCGTTCTTCTATGGCTACCCGATTGTAGATACCGATGTTGGGTGCTTTGCGTTTGGAAGAGCGAGGCCCCAATTCGAGTACATCGGTAATGCCAATCTGCTCACGGAAGACACTGAGAGTATCGATTCTGCCCCCATCTTTCTCAAGATCAGCATTGGTGTCGTTCCTGGTATGGAAGGTTTGCGCATTCATGTCGAAAGTCGGCAAAGTAAAGGAATGGGACCCGCCTACAAGTAAGTCTCACTGAAAAGGATAGACAAAGACAGTAGCTTCTATGTTGAGTAGGAAATGTTGAGTAAGAAGGTCAAGAGGATGCCGATAGGAAGGGTCGCACAAGGATAGCAAACAAGACTCCGAACATATATGATATTGATGGATAATCACTTCTCGCTTGTGCACCTGCATCTTAACAGTGATCAACGAAAGGAGTAAGTGCGATCTTCACAAGCAGGCATCGAACCAAAACCGCATCCAAAGACAGGGAACGCCGTGGTGTGGAGCCAGTACTCGAGAGTGTAGCCAATGTGATCTCTTAACCCAGGCCATGCCAGCGATGCTTTAATTCCAAGGGATTAATCGATATAATGCAGTGCAAGCTTCTTACCTTAAACGTTCAGACAAAAGATGAAAGAGCGGTTTAAGGAAACATTTACATTACGGCGCTAGCTGCCCGCCTGATATCCAAAGATACAGCACTCCTCCGGACTCGAGCTCCGCAAACTCCGTAACACCTTCATAATCCCAATGCCTCCATCCAGACCCCACGCCGTCCTTAAACGCTGCACGCGCTGTCTGATAATACAGTATACCTCAAGTCGCCGCTACCTCTCCTCCATCGCGTCCCCTGATCATCAACTGCCCCCTCCCTCAACGGGTTACGCCCCCCTCCCAACGCGCCGCCTTGTCTCCCTCCACGGCCAAGACGCCCCCCACTTTCTTCAAGGTCTCACTACAACGAACATCGCTCCCTCACCCACCTCCTGCGGCCATTACAGCGCCTTCCTCAACGCCTCTGGTCGAGTCCTCTACGATGTATTCATCTACCCTGCCGTCCGCTCGAAGGAGTATAGGGAAGCGGTATTGGGGGTCGATCCAGACGATCCGGGATTCCTCATCGAAGTCGACGCGAACGAGGCAGAAAACTTGGCGAAGCATCTGAAGCGCTTTAAGCTGAGAGCGAAGGTTGGTATACAAATCATGGAGGAGGAAGAATGGGGTATTTGGAGCATATGGCCTAACCGTGATGACTTCGAGCGGAGTGATATATGGTCTTTAGACAATAGGGCGCCAGGCATGGGCTATAGAGTGGTGGGGTCGCATAGGAATCCCCCCCAAAGCGGAGTAAAGGCCACATTAGAGCAATATGAATTACGAAGGATAATGATGGGGGTTGCGGAAGGCCAAGCGGAGATAATCAAGGAATCGGCGCTACCGCAAGAGAGTAATATTGATTATATGGGCGGTATCGATTTCCGGAAAGGTTGCTATGTTGGGCAGGAGTTGACGATCCGGACACACCATACGGGCGTCGTGAGGAAGAGGGTATTGCCGGTGCAGATATACCATAGCGGAGGAGGATCGAAGCCGCCGGATGCCTTGGCTTATGATCCGACATCGAAGCTGGTGCTACCACCGAGAGGTGCAAACATAAGCAGGGTGGACAAAAAAGGCCGGAGTGCTGGCAAGTGGCTTGGGGGAGTGGGTAATGTTGGGCTAGCTCTGTGTCGATTGGAGGTCATGACTGATACGGTGCTGACAACTGAGGGTAATACATGGAGTCCTGAACATGAATTCAAGGTGGCATGGGAGCCGGAAGAGGGAAGGGAGAGCGGCGAGGTCAGGATTAAGGCTTTCGTTCCTGGTTGGCATAAGGAGAGAGCCAAGGCTCAAAGTTTATGTTGAGGTGATGATGGCAAAACAGCATAGTGGCAATATTCATAAGATCTTGTTCTTGTGATCTTGTTATACAATCAAACGCTGGCAGTGAGCTCAGCTGGGTATCTTTCGCTATCCCGTACTCCCACCCTGAATGTCCCATCCCATATTCTTCGTTAATCATGTCGGTCCCTGCTTTGCTGCAGCGGCCGCATCTTCTTCTGCATCCCGCTTTTCAATTTCCGCTGCCAATCGTCTCTTCTCCGCATTCTTCAGCCGTATCATCGTCATCTCCTCCAGGCTCGGACTGTTGACCCCAAGCCCCTTACCAAACGGTGAACTCTTCGGTGTGCTTGATGCTGCAGGCGAAAACGATGCAAAAGACGGCTTCTTCTTAGGCCCGTCCCCATTTGCTTGTGAAGGCGCTAATGGCGTCGAAAACTTGATGCTGGTGGCTGGATCCGTTGACTGCTTCGTGGGACCGGCTGTGGGAGTGGATGGTACCGAGTCAGTAGCTGCTCGGTCGGCTTGATGCGCGTTGAGGAAGTCAGGTTCCTTGTTCGCGGCCCAAAAGACCGAATCGAATTTCTGCCATTCCGAGCCTTCTTGTTTCGGGAAATCTTCGACGGCGGCGTGAGCGCCGACTACTGACTTGTATTGCATCATGCAGACGACTGCAAGCTGTTTCTTCTGCTTCTTTCCCAAACGCAGCATTTTCGGGTTGAGGAGGTCTGCGCTTTCGATTTTCCCGAACTTTGAGAAGATGCTCTTTACCCGCTCTGCTGTTATAGAGCCACCCTCGCCATCGACGGGCCACCGTACTTTGACTGTGCGGTCTAGCTCGGACACACCCGACTGAGCATTGGGAGCGCCATTTGTATGAGGAGTATCTGATCCAGGCGTCTTAACGCCACTTTCCACCCCTTCAGCTTCCCTCTGCATATCTCTCCTCAACGCATCCTCCCTCTCCTTTCGCCTCCTCTTCCCATCCTCCGCCAAGCGCCGGATCTCCCTCTCCAATTTCTCCTCATCGTCCTCCTCCCTCGGCCTTTTCACACCCTTTTCTCTTGCCTCCAAATCATCTTTCATCTGCCGCCTCCTTCCCTCGAACAGCTCGCTCTGCCTCTTTCGCTGCAGCCTTGCGTTTCGTGCATTGTCGTAGAGAGCCTTGCTTGCGGGATCTGAAAGTAGATCATAACCGATCTGCGCGAGATGAAATTTCTCTTTTGCGACTGAGTCATTACCGACTTTATCTGGGTGGTATTTGCGGGCTGTTTTCCGCCAAGCACGGTCGATGTCTTTTTGAGAGGTCTCGAAGGTTATGTCGAGGAGGGCGTAGAAATCGGTGTCGTGAATAGCGTGATTCTTGATCTCGTCTGAAGGCATGATGAACAATTGTCACTGATAACCTGCGAATCGAAGAACCCGGACTTGGTTGGTGAAGCCTTGATCTGATATCGAAGCCTATCACGTAAGCATGCTCGTACAGAGAAATAGGAGTCAGTCTCGTCTCTCAGTCAATAGGTCTTCAGTACACTGGTCTGAAGTGACGTTCGTACGTTTTGGACCACAACTGTGATGCTAATATTCATTCACACGGAGATGTGCCAAGGCCCTAGCTACATGATCGCTTCACACTTGGCGCGCCAAGTCGTTTCTCTCCTCCGCCTGCTCAGTACATCATAAACACTGAGGACGACTGCACAAGCAGCCACTGCGAAGAAGTCATCTGAATGAACGTTTCGTCTGGTGCGTGACCACTTGAACTGTGTTCAGCATCATACATTCAGCGATGGCGATGTTTCCAGACGCTGATGGTTTGAAACATACATAATCTGCAAACCCTCGGAGCCACACTGGTTGATGTTCTTCGATGTCAGCGCATTGAATACTTCGGGCTAGCAATGGCTACGTTGGGTGGCAAAAACGAACGATGCATCCACTGCATGTTAGGCTGCATATTCCTCCATCTTAGGTCTCAATCAGGAATAAGGATCCTAGCACTCACTGGGCTGCCGTTGCGTAGCCTTGTCAACAAACGAGCGAATGGCAATCCTATGCAGCCTTGTGCACCGATTGCTTCACTATTCGCAGATAGCTCCTTGAACCCCCGCTGAGCTTCGTGCTCTTTTCTATCTCACTTACTGTTGGCCCATATATTTCTCTTTACTGTTGTATATATATACTTTTGACGCCGAAAGCTTTTAGTGCGCTGATCATATATTGGTACGATTTACAATGCCCAAGGCAGAAAGAACCCCTATCGCCAAGACCGCCAGGGCGACTCCATATCCATATCCAAATACTGAAGCGGCCGACGTAACAAATGTTGAGCCGATTGAAGGCGCAGCAACTATTGAAGGGGATTCAGTAAGCCAGGTCTCTTGGTGTTATGGGGTTGTCCGATTAGAAATCTTGTGACAATCGATGCCTCCGGCCCAATTGAAAGACTTGCTTGCTGTCTAAAGAAGTGGCAGCAATGAGGGTAACAGGCCCAAAAACTTAGATACTTTGGTGGCTGGTATTTGCTCGATTTGCTTCAAAGTGCCGATAAGGTCTCCAAGACAATGCGCAAAGAATATTTGATACACTACTCAATATCACACAACGCTGCATTCGGAGACTGCATTTTCCATATACTAGGGGATCTTACCTCCCTTAACAGGCATACTATCTTATCGGTAGTATATTACTGGATACCATTTGCAATGTCTCCGCCTTTTGCGGACACCACCAATAGATTTCGACTGACTATGCTCTGTGCCAGGCTTACTATTCGAGTACGGAAAACTCGTACCTGGACGGTCCGGATGAGCAGGCTTACTTGACGCATCCACGGTGCTATGGAAATGATCATGTCGAAAAGCTAGAAACATTCGCCAACGACTTGGACCAAGCCCTTAAGAGCTCCTTCCCTCCGACTCCGACAGCACACACATATCCCTACACGGGTGTTTTCGTTCTTTTGCTTCGCTGGATGGACGACGACCTCCAGGTACATCGAGAGATCACGAAGCTGCATAATGTGTTTGCAGCGCAATTCTCCTTTCAAGTAGAGCAGTGGCAAATTCCAAGCATCATCCCAACTCGTGCCCTCCAGACAAAGCTGTACGACTTCCAAGATTCTCATCAGAGCGAAAAGGAGCTGCTCATAGTCTATTACGGTGGCCACAGCGAAGCTGATCCGAGACGCGGTCGAAGTCTTTGGCGAGCGTAAGTCACCCCAGAGGATTCTGTTTGGAGTGACCTGTTAATCAATGCACTTAAGGAACAATCAGCCAAATAGTGCTTCCTTGAATTGGTCATCTCTACAGCACCTACTCGAGACAGCAGTGCCTCATGTGCTCATCATTCTCGATTGTTGCTTCGCTGCCAATGCTGCAAGAGATACAGCAGAGGGTAGCACTAAAGAAATTCTGGCTGCCTGTGGTCGGGAGAGCCCGACACTTGGAGTCTGTGATCGCTCATTTACGGCCGTTCTAGTGGAGGAGATGCAAGCCTTCGGAAAGACGCCATTCACTGTGGCCATGCTTCACTCTCGCCTGGTGACTATGCGATGGAGACTTGCATTCACACCTATTTACGCCCTTCTCTCAGAGCATGGTGGCAGCAGTATTGCTATCTCTCCGGTAACGTACAACTCTAAGCTATCTGCCAGCAGACATTGTCTGGGGGTTATCCCTTCATTTCACACATTCCTCCGCTATATATATTACATACCGAGATACTGCCCTAGGAGCATACCCTACGCCAAAAATACCTCTGAATTGCTTACATTGTGTTCAATAGAGAGAAATCTTAACAGTTTATCTTTCTTTTAACACGTTCCTTGGTTGTCTGCCTTGGGTCTTGAGTCACAGCCTCGGAGAATATGCTTCCTTTGAAGGCGGCTTTCCTTACACTAATCCTTATTACGGAATTACATCCCTCTCTTTACCCCTGTTCTACTCTTCAGTGTTGTTTCAGATGCGTCAGTGAGGGACTTCAAACTAAGATTCTCGCAGGTGCCGCAGAATTCACCACCTTTGGCTGCTGAATTAGATAGTCTGGGAACACCCTCGGCCGATCTGCCTGCGAATGGTGCAGTGGAGCTTGAAGGACCAACGTTAATCGCCGATAACTCACTTTCTTCTCAGACGTCGCGGTCCAACAGTTTAGAGACGAGGGTACTCCTGTCCGTATCCATCGCCCAAGAAGCCGAGCTTGATCTTGCTCAGTAAGCCGCATTTCAGGGTCATCTTCTCCTGATCTCAGTCGGTCTGTGACTTGCAGCATGGTCGCTTTACTCAATTGTTTGGGCAATATTGCCTTCATGTTACTTACTCAATCATTGCTCTCCGATAGAGAAGTGCTGACTGTCAAATCTCGCAGATGGGCAACGTGGCTGGCTACGGCAGCGCCATGGGACGTCATGAAGGTAGATGTGCAGATCGAAAGTGTCTTCAAAAGCCATTCCACATTGGTTCTCGTCTCAATACCAACAACTGGGTGGAATTTACTCGCCGAGAGGCCTGCCTATAAGTTCATCGGCTTTATTCGATCCCAAAACCTTGTACAAACGACTGTAGACAGCCGCGCGAAAAGTCTAGCGAAGCCGACGCCATCGGATGAAATCAGGTCAAGCTGCGAAGACCAGGAAGCTCTCGAGAGGCCTTTTTCCAATCCATTCCGGTCTACTACGCCCCATGCCAACAACACCACGATCGATGCAGACGAGAGACCACAGACCAGGCTAGCATCTCGTGTTCCCCGCGCTCGTCAATCAGTTGGATTGAATGATGTAATATCTAAGTCCTGGCCCCCTGAATCTGACGAGCTTCTCATACGTGCTCGTCAGCAAGGACTGAGTTGGAATCCGATTGCCACTCAGTATTTTCCTGGTAAGACTGCTAATGCCTGCCGTAAAAGGCATGAGCGCTTAATGGAGAAGCGCAACAACAGCAATGATTGGTATAGTAGCAAGGAGTTGCCTCTATCCCATCCTTATACCGTTATTACAGACAATAGCTTCGGAGATAGCGCTCTCGGCCTGGAAGAAGATTATGCTCCAGGTAGCGATACCGAGCGAGTGGAGACTTATGCTGCTAGCACTCGTAATGAGCAATCTTCACAAAGGAAGAGCGCAAAATCTGATTATGGAGTCGGTCAGTCAACGAACGTGGGTGATGGATTCGGAGAGTCTCATCCCTGGTTATTTCCTCCTCGATACAGCCTTGAGGAGAAAGAGAATCCAAACCCGCAGTATTCGGCGAAACCTGCTTCAGTACCAGCACCAGAAAAGGGTAGGAATAACACACCATGGAGTCCGGCGGAGGAACAACGATTGAAGACCATGCGCGAGGCTGGCAATACTTGGGCGGATATCGCCAAGACTTTTCCAAAAAGAACGGAAGGAAGTTTGAAAAAGCATTGGTATAAGGATATGCATTATGCTGAATTTGCAGAGGATGATACCGCAGCATTGGCTGTAGCGATCGAGGACTATAAAGCCAGCATGTGGAAGGTCATTGGCCAGCAAGTTGGGAAGCCGGCCAAGGCTTGTCAGCAGTACGCGAAGGAACGTTGGGGAGGAGAATGATATGCTTAGGCCTGTATGGATCTTATATACATCTACGCCTACTGTTACGGCCGCATCGCCACCATCAAGCTTCTAGAATGGTGAATCTCTTCGTATTTTACCGCCAATCGGCTAGTCTCGCACCGTCTCCTGACAAGAGTATCTCATAGCTCATTCCACTCATAGCTCATTCCCTGAATCTGTTTAAAACACAAAAAGCCGGTGGAGGAAGCTCTAAGAAGCGTTGTTACCACACTTTAATACTCACATACAAAACATGTGGTAATCTATCGAGCAAAAAGTAGCTGCCTACAATCCTCCAGGATCAATACCATCAAGCCTAAACCCATATCATATTCGCTCGAGCTAGCGGAAAAGTGAGTTCAGGGGTAAATATCCATAGCTTCTTCAGACAAGGAAAGGTAGGTTGATGATGCATATAATCCACTAAACACATGAAGGGAATGGGATGGGAAGCGCACCGTCTGTTAGTGAAGTGTGTGAAATAGCGTACTATTGCGCATGTGGAACGCGAATTGATGGGGTGGATGAGCAGCTTTCATCCCTGTCTTTCTAGTCCATCTTGTGTCTTTATTGTTGGATACAGTATACATCACCTGCTTTTGCGGATCAATCAACAAGTTGAGGTTCTCAGCTATAATAGCTCGCATACAGATCTGGTATCTATATTGAGCTATTCCCTTGACTAGTACCATCCACATATCAGCGAGCCTGCGCTGGGTTATTTAGGGCAATATCAATGCGTTTTATTAAATATCCTACGCTATTCTATTCTGCAATGACCGAACTTCGCTTTTGCGCCATGAAACAGCCTCTGAAAGCTTTGGTTTCGAACTCAACATGACCCGATGCGATACTCAAAAGCACCTTCTTAAGTCATTGGGGTGTTGGGGAATATACGGTAGCTTGATCGAGATAGAACATGCATCTTTTTAGATGATCGTTATCAGAGGCGTGGACGTAGAAGAATCCTACGTGAGGCTGGCTTATTTTCTGTTTAAGAGATTTTTCAGGGATAGGCGTTTTATCGAAGCTTCGAAGAGATTATTTCCATGAAGGGATGGCCGATGGGTTTTTCAGGTGGCATTGACTGCGTTATGGACAGATTGGTGTTTCTCTCACAAAGGAAGAGGCCGGACTTGTTGCATATGCTTCTGCAAGGACTCTTCCTGGCATAGAGCGTATCGCTCGCCATGCCTCATTTCCTGCAGGGAGCCTACAGTTCAGATAGCGTCGTTAGCCTACAGTTTCTCTGGGATTGCGTAGCAACGTCAATCACAATTCCAGCTCAAAGTACAATACCTCAGCGGTACTAGTCCGCTTGGAAGCTGAAAATGCTCTAGAACAGGCTTCATCACCGCCCGTGTCGTGCCTCCAGAACGGCCTCCGGATGCCCACCCCCAACAACTGCCTTCGCTGCGTAGTTAGATTTGGTAAGTAACGCACTCCAATGATCAAATTTCCAGGCAAACGCACGCCTCCAATAAGGTGTGAAAGGGTTTTTGAAGAAACAAAAAGGAATAGGAGGGTGTGGGTCCTCATATTAGGTGGGTGCAACATAGAAGAATCCGAAATCATTTTCTTCAGCTCGGCTTTAGGACCATATAATCACATGACTTTTGGATTTTCAAATCTTTTCCTAGACACAAACTTTAATTCGATGTGGGCTACGGCTCTTTGCATACGTGTCAGGTAGTGGCGTTTATTTGCCTCGCATGGATTCTAGCTTGACAAGAAGAGCTCGCACTTCATCTGGCGTGTTGAGGACATCTTGCGGGAGCAAAAGTGCTACAGAGGACTACGTTGGCATGGGGCTGCCATTCTGGAGCGCCAGCTTTGCCATCTTCATCCATTTCATCAAGTTTTCTTCATCATCCTAGCAATTCAGGATACTCCGGAGGAGTTGACGCCACAGATGATGATTCAATTGAATTGGCTGATAAGCCCAGTCGAAGCTAGCACCCTTCCTGAGCAAGCATGCGACCATATCCGGATTGGGGACGGAATCCGAATACGCGCGGACCGAATTGATATAGTAGGAAATTGCGTCGAAAAGTAAAGGGATAAAGCTGGGTCGTCACGAATTGAAACGAGTCGGGCTTTAGACCGTCACTGAGATCCAGCCCGTCTGACACGCTTGCTTTTTGGATGAGGCAACGGGGCGTTGCTCTCGCTGCAACATACGGTATCACTCCATAGCGGATATTAAGAGACAGGAAATGGCCACCGAAAGGTATTTCACGGCAATCAGACAACCCACTGTCCACTATCAACGAACAATATGTTCCTTTGAAAAGGACCGTACAAATGTTTCAATCGTCGAGATGAATTTCGAAATATTGAAATTGCCGCTTTGTCCAATTCATCCATTAAGGCGATTGTTTTCGTGAAAAGCGTCAGATTACCCTCAACCAGTCTCTTCGAGCGCGTTGATTGTTAAGGATTTGAGCGAACATATTAGCGGTATTCTGTCTCTTTGTTCAATGTCCTGCTCTTTATTTTTCTAGTCTTGAATGACGACGTGATTTTGCCGGTTTTCGTTGCGTCCGTCTTTCTATTGTAGCCGATGACCGAAAATCCAACAAACACAGGACGGCCGAGCTTGCCGGACAAGCCAGCGCCCTCCAAGAGCGCGAGACTACTCCTTTCGACGCTCGCCAAAAGGGAGATCAAGCCGAAGCCTTCGCCGATGGGCGGACGGGGGCCATACGACGAGGCGTAAGACGAGCGAGATCAAGAGAAGCATTGGATAGAGCGCAAGTACAAGGAGAATTTCCCAGCCAGGCTTAACGGCGACGGCGACCGTTTCCAGTACAACGTTGCTGTCATAGATGAGCTCAGGCAAACCTTCTGGATCACATCTAGGGTTTGGAGTGAGACCAATGACGGTAATCGGCGCCAGCGCCACGAGACGAGACCAAACCATACTGGCAAGGAGAGTCGCGTCATTCTTCACCCACTTATGGTAGAAGTCCGATTTGGTTGGATGATAACGCCAGTCAAATTCCGCGAACATCCTTACATACAGATCGGGCATAGCCAGCCAATTGCTTTTTAGAAGGCAGTGATCATCGACTCGTTGATATAAAGGAGTAGCATTGACGAGCTCTACCGAGTTCTGGCTGACACGCCAGGAGCCTGTGTAATTTTGTCTTGATAACGTGTATTGCCACAAGTGCGAGCCGAAGCTCTCATCGAGACTGTCGTCCCACCTAGCAACGACAACATTCGTGTTGTCCGATTCTACCGGCATTAACATGGCTATATGAATGGTACTCAGTTGAGTCCAAGTCTTCGCCGACGTCAGACTTGACGTGTTGGGGGACGGTTCTCGCATTAGCGTCTTGAAATAATCCACACTTTTGTCGAGCTGTGCGTTCCATTCGCAGACAGTTGCTGACACGGTCGCTGTGATGGTTTTGGACTGCAAAGGCTTCAAAGAGTTCTGAAGGCTAGCGATATAGTCTGCGGTTGGAGCATCAAGCATGGCAGACATGTTATCTGTAGCGACATGCATGTTAAAGCCATAGACTCGATTAGGGAATCCTGGATTGGTAAACCATGGCAGAGTAGCATTGACAAATTGGGACAGTCCATAGCCAATGTTGTTATTTCCGAGGGGACTACTCAATCCAAATTGGCCGACCAAGTTGCTCTCCGAATATCGACTTTCGCCGCCAAGGCTTTTGTAAGTAGCACTGAGCGCTGGACCGAGAGCTAACATGAGAACCAAGAGCACCCGTATCCGTAAATTCGCTTGGGACGTCAATGGATCCGAGCGCAAAATTGCGTCGATGGACTGCAGTGTTGAGGTCTGAGAGTTGAGAGAAAACAGAAGGAAGATTCTCCTAAGGAGTAATTGTGCACACCAGCCCATTAATGTCAAACATAGGCCAATCCAGATGAATTGTCTATTCTGGCCCCAATAAACGGCCACTCTTGGTTCGAAGACAACGACCGTTGCGACAGCAAAACTCAAGGCACATGAAATGATCGCAAGAGCCTCCTTCCCAGAAAAGGTCTGTGGGGAGCAAGGCTCTCCTAGACTGTTCAGCTTGCATTCGAGGTTATCGTCTTCGTCTAACTCTTCATATGTGGCAGTAGGCTGTTTGGTAGAGAGTGTTGCCATCGTCGCGTGGTCAGGCTTCCCCTTGTTTAACAAAGTTTCGGAGAGTTTTTCATGTTATTTCGGCTTCCAAGACCGAAGGGGATTTATCGAATAAAAGGATCGCGCCGTAATTGCACTGATCAGGCTGAGATCCAAGCATTTTCCGGGCAGGCTGAGCATTCAAATGAATGTGGTGTGCGACCCCCCAGTCAATTGGACCAACGTTACCAAGTGGCGAGATGAAAATAGTAGCCTTTGATTGCGAAAGTTGCAGAAAGGACGCAAGCGCCGAGCTGAGGGCGCCCGCTGATCCTCACACACTTGCTGGCAAGTCATGTTCAAGGCTTGGCTCTGCAGAATCAGGGGGCCAAACGTAAGCTGACAGTTCAATAACATTTGCAAAGAGGTAAGGGGATCTAGTGGGTTGTTAGCAGCGTAGGACAAAGAACTATTTCATCTGAGAAGCTCCGAAGTAGGAGAAATCGCGGGCGAATGTATCCTCCCAGATTGCATGCCACAGTGCCAAAAGGCCCATGAAGAATAACCGAATGCATGAGACCTGAATTTTGGGAGGA